>Ga0307379_10000470_pt1 | contig 68273 bp, 56 predicted proteins | sample UN2MG_FD_202237 | JGI IMG/M metagenome (GOLD analysis project Ga0307379, IMG submission 202237) | Soil microbial communities from Risofladan, Vaasa, Finland - UN-2 | ecosystem: Environmental > Terrestrial > Soil > Coastal area > Acid sulfate soil | place: Finland: Risofladan, Vaasa | collected... | reverse complement strand
CGCGCAGCGTCGCCTCCGCAGCGTCGTAGTTGTACAGGCCGTAGTTGTTGCTGCTGCCGTTCTCGCCCAGCGCGGTGAAGGAGCCGCCGCGCACCGTCGCCTCCGCACTGTTGACGTTGAACAGGCCGTGGTTGCTGCTGCTGCCGTTCTCGGCCAGCGCGGTGACGCTTTCGGCGTCCAGCGTCGTATCGCTATCAGCGTTCTGGATGCCACAGGCGTTTGCCCCCCCACGTCCAGTGAAGGCGCCGCCGCGCAACGTCGCCGCCGCACCGCTGTAGTTGACCAGGCCGTAGTTGTCGCTGCTGCCGTTCTCGGCCAGCGCGGTGACCTGCTGCAGAATGACGCCCACACCGCTGCCGATCAGTACGGTGGCATAGTTGAACACGCCGTTCCCCCGCGCCCGCGCCATCACGTCCGCCACCAGCGTGCGCGTCATGCCCGCTGTCGCCAGCAGGGCCGCGTTGTAATCGCCCGTGCCGCTGTTGCCCACCGTCAGGTCGCGCAGGCTGGTATCGCTGGCCAGTAACAGCGTGGCCTGCGGGGGGAAGGCTCCGCTGCTGGCCGTGCTGATGATGACGGTGGCCTCCTGCCCGGCTCCCTGCAGGTGGACGTAGGGCTTCATCGTCACCTGCTCCTCATACACCCCCGGCGCCACCCACACCAGGTAGGGGTTGTCGGCTGCGGCGTCGGTGATGCTGTCTATCGCCGCCTGCACGCTGGTAAAGTCGCCGCCGCTTTGGGCGACGATGACCACGTTCTGGTAGTCCGCCGCCTCCTGGGCTTGCAGCGCGTAGGGCACAGCGGCGATGCGCGTGTCCGGCGCCAACTGGTCGAAGAAGCCGCCGCTCGTGCTGAACCAGACGCGCAGGTAGCGGTCGGGCTGGCTGAAAACGCCCGCCGTCAGCTCTTGCATCCCGCCCAGGTCGGTATCTCCCAGCAGGACGCTGAACAGGCCCTCGCTCACGGCCAACTGCACTGCGGCGGTCGGTTCGCTGCCCCCGGTAGTGGTGCCATAGTTCGACCAGTAGGTGGTGTTGCCGGCGGCGTTGACGACGGCGAACTTGAAGTAGCCGTCGCCGGTGTAGGGAACGTCGCTCACGCGCACCTCCCCCTGGTAGGCGACCACCGTCGGCGCCCCGCCCTGGGACAGGGGTGCATTCCCGGGCGCAGCCTGGGTCATTGCCACCAGCGCCGTCCCTCCGAGCAGCGCCAGGGCGAGAATCAGGACTATGCGTGCTTTGGTGTTCATTTTGGCTCCTCCTTATCGTTGGTGCATGGATACATTTCAGGACTGCCGGGTATTTTCTTCATAACTGGTAAGTCGGGTACCGGACCACGAAGCGCCCAGTGCGAGTTCACCTGCGCGTGCTTCGATCAGGCTTGCCAACGACGGAATCTGGTTGATCTTGGAAATGCGGTCGTGGCCATACTCGTAGAAAGTGATGCCCAACTTCCTGGTCGTTGCTGCCAGGCTCATAAACGTATCTCAGGCTCTGACCCCGTCTGGCGTGCGCGGGCCGAAACCGACGTCGCGCTGGCGCACCCGTTGGCGCGCCGAGACCGCCGGGTTGGTCGCCGCCACAGCCATCATGTACGAGCTGGGGGACTTGGAGTAGTACGTCTGCACGGTGTACGGCAGTTCATTGGTCAGGCTCTCGAGTAGACCTCGGAGGTCTTGGAGACCTCCGAGGTCTGGTTGACTTCAGGTTGGGGATGTGCCGCACGGCAATAACAACCCCCATGCCTATCCCCGCCGCGATCGCCGGCAGTGAGTTCCCAGTCAGCCAGAGGGACACGGGCGCTGTGAGCGCGGTCACTGCCGCGGCTCGATACTGCTGGCGGAAGAGAATATACCAGACCAGGAAGGCGGGCACCAGAAGGAAAAACGAGAGAGGGCTCAGGTAGAGAAGGATGAAGGAGGCACATCCCAGGCCCATACCTCCCTGGAACCGCGTGTAGAGGGGCCAACAGTGACCGGCCACGGCCGCGGTGGCCGCCACCGGAACCGCCCAGGGAGCCGGGCCGAAAAGCTCCGCCAGTTTGACCGCCAGAAGGGCCTTGGCCGCATCGCCTAGAACGGCGAGAATGGCGGGCGCCAGCCCGGCCACTCGTCGCACGTTCCTGCCCCCGGTGTGCCCAGTGCCCATCTTCCGCAGGTCTTCACCCTTCCAGAAGCGGACCACGACCACTCCGCAGGGGAAAGACCCCAGGAGGTAGCCTGTTGCAGCAGACAGAAGCAGTGTGAGAAGCATCATTGCCAACTCTGGGACACAGACCGCATGGCGGCGCAAGCGCTCTACGGAGGCGCCCGGCCTGCTGGCCTCTTTTTGGCCTCGGTGGAGATCTTGGAGATCAAGTGAGTGATGACCACGCCCAGGTCATAGATGTCCAAGGTCCCATCCATATTGGGATCCTTCAAGTCCAGGGTGCCCTGGGTCTCGTGAAGGCGGTAGGCGAGCTTGAGGAACTTCGAGAGGACTAGTTTGGGGATTTCGTCTACGCGCTCCGGTCCGTACCACTCGAACACATCTCTATCGCTCTTACTGGAGTTGCAGCTCTTGCAGGCGCGGACACAGTTGTCGGATGAATCGAGCAGGGCGGCGATCCTGGGGTCCACTCCCGCTCTTGAGATGGGGACGACATGGTCCGTACTAAGGCGGGTGGTGGAATCGCAGTAGACGCAGACCCTGCCCTTGTCCACGTCCTTCTCGTAATCGCGGACGGAGGACGACCAGGTCATTTCGCCTGACTCCAGCTTCTTGTAGCGAGAGACCACGAAGCCGTAGTTCCCCTCGAAGCCAGCCGACCTGGCGATGAGCACGGCGTACTGCCAGTGGATGAATCGTCTGACCGTATCCACGGACTTTGGGGCTTTCACGTGCCCGGTGCCTCCCCCTGTCGACGACTGTTCGAGCTACCCCGTACTGGCGAGAGGTTCGTACCTGACGACGTGTGTGCTATGCCGCTTCTTCTGCGTGACCCGCCCTATCCGCCCGAGGGCAGCGGGCAGCCAGGGTCAAGCTTGTAGAATCCGTGTGCCCCTCTCGTGGTGCGGGTGAGAAGGGCCTCGTGGATGGCCGTCTTGATCATGTCTCTGATCTCGGCGTTGGATAAGTCGATGACCTCGGCATTCCGCAAGCCACGCAGGGCGTTGAAGATCTGTACGAACCGCACAGGCTGATCGAACTGGCCCATCATGTCGCGAAAGATGCGCCACTCCCTGGCGGTGATGCCGCCTTCGGTTCCCTCCTCTTCGGAGACGGGCTCCGACACGAACTGGCTCAGGGCGTAGGGATCCTCTTTGGGCAGGAACACCTCGTGTACGGTGCCGCTGGTGAAGATCTGCACCAGTCCGCGCCGCTCCGCCTCCCTGACGAAGTCTTTGAACTTGGTGAAGGGTTTCCCCTTCGAATCCCGATGCTCCTTCTCGTCGAAGCCACCCAGGATCTCCACCATCAGCAGTTTGAGGGTAGCCATGGTGGAGATGTTGTCCCTCTGCCTCGCCAGATCGATGGCCTGTACCAGCGCGTCGTAGATGTCTGGTGGCGCCTTCTCCTGCTTCTCCTCCAGGTCCATCAGGTGCTCGTACAGGACGAACTCGTCTGCACTCTGGGCTAGATGAGAGGAGGCGGCCCCTCCGACGCCGATGACCACCACCCACTTGCCATACTGACGGATGGTGTTCACCACCGGGATAAAATCCCTATCGCCTGTCACCAGGATGTAGCAACCGATGTTGGGGTAGCCGTACAGGGTCTTGATGGCATCAATGCAGAGGTGGATGTCCACGCTGTTCTTGATGGTACTGACGCTATGGGACTTGTCCCGCTCGTAGTAGTAGGTGGGCACGTACATCGGCTCGATGCCGTGGGCGTAGAGGGCGCTGGTAACTCTGGGGTACCGGTACCAGTCAGCGTAGGCCTTGGAGCTGGTGATACGTCCGTACTCGGCGCACTTGTCCATCACATACTCGAAGTTGGGGTCAGCGTCGTAGTTGTTATGCACCGAGATATAGATGTTCTCGAAGTCTATGAAGACCGCCACGTCCTTCCGGTTGTCCTGCATCACCCACTCCCTTCAACTTGTGTCAGTATCCGCCCGTACCGGCCCCTTCCGGAGCTGATGCGCGCCCGCAGTCCACAGCCTGGTCTGGGGACGCCGCCTCCCTTGCGACGAGGCGACGTCTGGGACCTTGGCCAATCAGTCCAGCTTCATAAAGTGCCGCACGGCCTCCAGGTACTCCCTGGGGGAAAGACGTACCGGATGGATCCTTCTGGCAATGGTATACCCCTTGAACAACTTATGCACGAACCAGAAGACCCGGTTCTTGGGCCACCTCAGCAAGCGACGCACCAGAGGCAACAGCCAGGGCCACTCCACCGTAATGGCGAAGAGCCTCTGAAGGTTCTCGATTTGACGCTTCTCATGCGGCGGGAAGCGGAGCACCGAGGTGTCCCACGCGGAGACGGAGATGTCGTCGAAGGTGCCCTCCACCAGCCCCTCGCGGCGGGCCAGCTCGCCCAGCTGGGTGCGGGGATAGGGCTGAAAGATAAAGGCGTTGGCGAAGGCTGGCCGGCACTTGACGTTGAGCTGCAGGGTCTCCAGGTCATCCTCGAGACCGCCCGTGGGCAGGCCCACCATGTTAGTACTCATCACGTTGATGCCCGCCGCGCTCAACATCTGGCAGGCCCCGATGATCTGTTCTTTGGTCATGTTACGCCGCAGCACCATATTGCGAAGGCGGTCGTTCCCCGCTTCGATACCCATGCCCACACTGATGCAACCGGCTCGGCGCAGCTGTGCAGCGAGTTCTTCCGTGACCAGATTGGCCCTAGCGTTGCAGAAGAAGGGCAAACCGACGCGCTGAGGGTACTTTTCGGCAAACTCCGCCATCCACTCCTTGCGGATGGTGAAGGTGTCATCGAGAAAGACGACGAAGGCCAGTGGATACTTGTCTCGCACGTCGTTGATCTCGGCCAGAACTACGTCCACACTTCGCTTGCGCACACGCTGGCCATGACCCTTGTAGATCTCGAACAGGGCGTGGTTGAAACAGTAACTGCACTCGTAGGGGCAGCCTCTGCCGCTGAAGAAGTGCTTGATCTTGCTGTTCCTCGTCGGCCCATGCTGCTCGTAGACCAGAGCTCGGTCCGGGAAGGGCAGTTCGTCGAGATTGTCTATGTACGGCCGCACCTGGTTGCGCACCACCTCGCCGTTGACTTTGAACCACCAGTTGCCCATATCGGGCTTGAGGGAGCCGTTCGCCAGCGACTGCGCCAGATCGAGCATGGCGCCCTCTCCCTCGCCGATACAAATGCCGTCCACGCCCTCTTCTTCGATCATCTCCGGGAAGAAAGTGGGATGCGGTCCCCCGAAGATGGAGAAGACCTCGAACCGCTCTTTGATCCGTTTGTTCAGGTCCAGGTAATACTTCTGTAGGCCGGTGGTGACGCTGTAGCCCACGATCCCGGGGTGGAACTGCTCAGCGGCCTCGACGGGATCCTCCTGATTGACGACACAGAGTCTGACCTCGTGGCCGGCTTGCTTCAACACACTTGACAGATGCAGGATGCCCTGGGGCTCATAGTCCACCTGCTTCACGATGAAAAGCACGCGCATGCAGCTACTCTCCCAACTTGCAGCAACGGGCTTGCCTGGGCGAACCCGCGCGGTGCCACTAATCATATACCCGGGGTGCCTGAAACGCAAACAATCCGTGTGGCTCACCGCTCCGACGAGGCTGAAGCCCTCAACACGAGGGGCCGTCCATCTCCACGAAGGGTGCGGCGTTGCACGTCGGGCGCCTTCCTGAACGAGCCGCACGCTTCGATACGGCCTGCGGCCTATCCTTCGACCCTGCTCAGGACGCAGGTCAGCATGCTGTCTTTGGGTACCTTGCGTGGAAACGAGGGGGGCGGGGATCGGCCTCCCTGGATTCTGCCAGGCGCACGCTTCGATACGGCCTCTGGCCTACCCCCCGTCAAGCTCAGGGCGCGCCTCACCATTCTTGTCGTGGTGGCGCCCGATGCCCTGCTGCCATACTATGCCGGCCTTGCCAAAGCACCTTGACACGAGATACCCATCGTGTTATCATCCTATTGGAAAGCGTGACGCTGCGCGCTATGCTGCAAAGAATGCAGCAGGGCGACAGGCCCCCGCAGAGCACTTGGATTCCCTACTCTGCACCCCAAGGCTGGTCGCTCGGCGCGACGATGCTCCCTGTCGACGCCGCGGCGGCGCTGCCCGCGGTCGTCAGCGACACCGAGGCCCTGTATCCCCACGCGGCGGATACTTTGACGGCGCACCAAACTCAGAGGCAGTACCACTGCCACGCTGGATTGGTCAGCGTGAGGCAACTGGTGGACAGCACAGGGGATATCGAGACCGACTACGTCTACGATCCCTTCGGCGTACAGGTTATGGGAAGTGGTGGCTCCGACCCCTACCCGTCCACCAGCGACATCTGGGATGCGGACGTGGAGTTGTTGTCCCTGCGGATCAGGTACTTCCGTCCCGAGCCGGATGGGTTCATTAGAGAGCCTCCACTGCATCCAGTTGGCGCGCTTGCCTGGAGAGACGATGTCGTTCGCGAAGTCGAGTTGGGCTTGTGTATTGGCAGCGGTCTACAACGACGCACGATGGCCGATTTGTTGACGGTGCAGCGGATGTACTTCGTGCCAGGGTCGGAAACACACACAACGGGCAAGACGAACTACGAGCCGTATCGGGTGACACTGCTGCTCGCGCTGCTCCAGCACGACCTCGAGCTTTCGCGCAAGAACAGCCTGTGGGCATCCCTCGGCCTGAGTCGGGATATCGGGAGGTGAAAGGGAATGGTCGAAGCGGTGATTATGGACTTGACAACAGTCTGCCACAGTTTTCCCAGAGTCACGAGCCCGCAGATCGCCCGTGGCAATTTCTTGGATGCGATCGAGACAATCTTTGAGGGCGATACTGAGGTGGTCGTCATTGAGGGAGCAGAGGGAATTGGCAAAACGACCCTTCTTGCCCAGTTCGCTAGGAGGCATCCTAATCACGCACTATCGCTCTTTGCTAAGCCGACGAGCCGTTGGGCGTATGATCCGGCGATCTTACAGTTTGATTTGTGCAATCAACTCCAGTGGGCACTGCTTGAAGAGGAGCTTGCATCTGCTGAAGGTGCTGATGATGCCTTCCTGCGTACTAGGGTTCTAGCATTAGAAAGGCGCGCTCGCTGCAATCGAGAGCTTTTCTACTTCGTGGTTGACGGATTGGACGAAATTCCTGAGGAGGACCGTCAGATTCGAGGACTAATAGTGGACATGCTGCCGCTGGGTCTTCCAGGCTTTCGTTTTCTGTTCGCGGGCGATGCTACTCACCTCTCAGCCGAGATTCATCGCGGCGTGTCCGTTAAACCATTTGTGCTATCGGGCTTTACACCAGATGAGAGTCTAAGGTACCTCGACGATCTTAACATAGATTCCCAACTAGTCGAGGAAATACATCAGACCTGCAAGGGGATCCCTGGCCACTTGGCCAGCCTGAGACGCATACTAGTGCAATCTGATATCAATGTTCGGACCCTCGTAGAGGAGATGCCAGAGAAGCTTCCGGGTCTCTTTGAAATCGAGTGGCGCAAGGTGAAAGCCGATGACGACGTACAGCTCACAATGCTCGCCATTCTGGCACATGACCGCAGAGCACATACGCTGGACGACTTGGCGCGCATACTAGAGGTCCAAACCACAACGCTCCGGAACCTTCTTCAAGATTTGGGTTTTGTGACCCTCGACACTCAAAGCGGTCAGATCACTTTCGTGTCAGAGACCTTTCGCAGATTCGCTCGCAGCCAACTGGGCAACCGAAAGAAGGACGTCCATGATCTTCTGATTAGCGATTTGCTCAGGGTCCCAGACAGTGAGGCATCTATGACACACTTGCCCGCCTACTTTCAAGAGGCGGGCCGACTTGAAGATCTTCTTGAATACCTCTCGCCCGATCACTTCACGAGAATCGTGGAGATAAGCCAATCGCTCAGTCCTGTACAGCAAAAGGCGGAGCTTGGAGTGGATGCTGCATTGAGGCTACACCGAGACGGAGATCTCATGCGGTTTGGCCTCCAAAGCTCTGTAGTAACAGAGCTTGGGGCGGCTGAAGTATGGCAGTCAGAGATCAAGGCACGGATGGCTCTGGATGACTATGATTCTGCTGTCGCCTTGGCGCAAAGCGCTGTTCTCAGAGAAGACCGTCTTGGTCTACTGGCGGCCATAGGCAGGAAAAAGCATGAACAGGGATTGTCGCTAGAGGCCGAGTTGCTAGACCAGATTCGTCATTTGTGCGAGCAAATCGATCCACTTGGTTTGGGCGAGCGAGCCGTTGACATAGCGTCAGACCTGATCTGCTGTGACTTCGACCTTGCGATCGACTTGATTGAAAAGGCCACCAGCAGCGACCCAAGTGTGGATGAGAATGCGCTCGATTGGGCCTTTGCCAAATTCTCCATCGCAGCGCTTTTTGCCAACAGAGAGCAGCCCGAACGCATAGATTCCATCGACAGTATCCGCACACGGATAAAGGACCCCGCGGTTCGCCGTTTCTCTGCCGCAGCTTCTCTCCTGCTAGGAGAATACTCAGCTCGCGAGGTTATGGCGAGGACGGAGAAGCTTGAGAGCGTAAGTGACCGTCTGTACTTGCTGGGCCAATGGGCAATCCAGAATCGGGAACGAGAGGATGCGGCTCAGATAGTTGATTTCGCGCTAGATCTCGCGATCAGGACCACAGAGTATGCACCGAACGCCCGCGTCTTTCGTGAAATCGCAACACCGCTTCCCTTCATTGATGAAGAGTCATCGTTGAAGAGACTAGTTGGCAGATTCGATAGTCAGAAGGGCTCAATTGAACGCCTTGGACCCACCGAAGACTACTTGAGGCTAGAACTGTCGCTCGCACAGGCCGAAATGGAGTATGACTCTGATGCTGCCCGCAACCGGCTTGTTGACATCTATCTCCAAATCGCTGATCTGGATGATCTTGTGGTCAAGACGGGGTGCATGGCCCGATTGGCCTCATCACTTGCCGACATGGACCCCGGGAAGACTCTCGAGATGAAAGAAGGGCTGCACGCACTAGCGCGGGACGATCTAGACTCCTGTGTGAAGCGATTGCTGCACGGTACTGCAGAGCACTATCACGCGTGTCGTGGCATTGTCACAGCACTGGCGAAAGCCATGCCCGAAACGGCGCTGGATGTGGCGATGGCACTGAACACAGAGGCCCGACGGGACCTGGCGCTGCTTGAATTAGTCCAGTCAGTTGTCGAGATGCCCGTGAGTAAGATTGACTTGGCTTTTGTCGTGTCGGTACTTGACAAGCTTGCTGACCCAGACTTGACGGATGAGGCGCTCCTCAAAGTGATTGAGCGACTTTTCCTGGCGACCGAGGATCTTGGACCGTTACTATCAGGAGCGTTGCCGCTTATCAATCGCATAGGAGACATCCAAGACGCTGGGGAGCGATGTAGAGCGTGCTGTCTTGCCTACAACGTGCTGATGAAGCACGCTGCGGGCGAGCACTCTGGACTGGCTTCACACCTGCTTCATGAGTTGAGTGATGCTTGGCAGGCTATGGATGTGGGCTGGCACAAGGTTGACACCGGCTTCAGGATTGCTCATTCACTAGCGTTGTCCTCGCTCGAAATGGGTCGAACTCACTTGGAGTTGGCTAGCCAACTCCGGGAAGAGGTTTCTCTGGAAACCGATCGCGCGGCTTGGACCTACTTGGCTTGCCTTCGGTTAGCCATAAGAGCCTACGGTGGGCTGCTTCCCAGTAGTCTCGAGACTGGCGAGGACATGACCTCCCTGGCCGAACTCATCAGTCTGATACCATCTAGTGGCAAGCGTGCCGAGTTATGGGCGGAGTTGGCTCTTCGCAATTACCTCAACGAGCGATTCCCTGAGTGTGCGAATATCGTGGGTCAACACGTCAGGCCTCTCCTTCAACTCATAAGTGACAAGGATGCGAGATACCGCAACGAGGCCGTGGTCAAGGCGGCGCCGGCACTATACTGTGCTCACAAGGCTACAGCACTTGATCTGATCTCGAAACTGCCGGGGGGCAAGAGGGACAGGGCCTATGCTGCAATCTGTACGTTTCTTCTTCGCAAGAAGCCCCTCTCTGATCCATATGAAGAGGTATCAGGCAAGAGTTTTCCAGACCTAACATACGAGGAGATAGTGGATATCTGTGAGTTGCTGGATCTGATCGGTCACGACACAACGGTCTACTACTTCATCAAATGTATCGCGGACAGCGTGGTCGCTCGCCGAGGGGAGCGGTTCTCAAGACAGCAGAAATCAGACATTGCGAGCCGTCTAAGCAGCGTGATAGACAGCAAGCTGCCCAACTATAGGCACATTAAACACGATGGCTACAAGATTGCCGCACAAGCCCAGGTCGCCCGTATACAAGGAGCGAGGGGTCAGCCTTGGACGGATCTCATCGACTCGGCCCGCGCGATTCCTAACATTGCCGACCGCGCTCTTGTCTTGCCTATTGTTGCGGTGTCGCTGCCACCCCGGCAACAAGCTGCGCGGAAGGAAGCTCTCGAAGAAGCAGAGGAAATGATACGGGAGATACCATCAAGTCTTGACAGGGCAGAGCGATATCGAGAGCTTGCTTCCATGGTAGTAGACAGCTATGCTGCGACATCTAGACGGTGTCTCGAGATAGCGATGCAGTCTGCCATAGGCAGCAACGCGCCCGAATTGCGCCCTGTTCAGCGCACAATCGTTGACGCTGCCTATAGGTTGGACCCCGCTCTTGCAGCCTCACTGGCTTCGCTGGCAGATGACGACCCCGCTAGGGCGGAGATAGGTAGCAGCCTCAAGCAGCGGATTCGGATCTTGGATTTGAGGAAAGCAGTGTCAGACCGATCGATGCCAAGCCTGGATTGGGCGTCAGGAAGCCGACAGGATTGTGCCCGGGCGGCGTGGATGCTCCTGGGAGCTTTGAATGCCGGACTGGTGGATACGGTCCATCCTGATCAAGTGCGCAGCGTTTTGCCGATCGCCGCCTCCGCTCCACTAGGCGAATCCTATCCCATTTTCGCATGGGCGATTGAGAATCTGACACAGAGATTTGCTCGAACCCCCCAGGCCGGGACATACTTGCGCCCGTTATTCGAGGCCACTCTGCTGGGGCTGGAACTGGCCGGAAGAATGGCAACACGTTCCTCGGACCAAAGCGAGCGCGCCAGACGGCATGCCATCGGGCCAAGCGCAAGAAGCAGCCTGCTGGTCAAGCCCGGTGGTCGGGAAGAGGCGATACAGTTCCTTACCAACTGGATGGCAAATGAAGTGCGCGACTACCTCAAGATATGTGACCCGTTCTTTGGGCCCGATGATTTGGAGGCTGTACGGCTGCTGTGTTCAGTCAACCCCGCGTGCAAAGTCCAGATTCTGACGAGCAGGCATCATCAGGATAACGAACGGATCGCACAACCCTGGGGCGAGACTTATCGTACCCATTGGCGTGTTCGAATCTCGATCCAGGATCCGCCGAACACCGAGGTCGTGATCGCGGGCACAGAGTCTGCGGGCATGCTCCCGATTCATGACCGTTGGTGGCTGACCCGCGGCGCAGGGATTCGTATCGAAAACTCGTTCAGCGCCCTGGGACTTGACAGAACGTCGGGCATCTCGGTACTCTCTCAACAGGAGGCTGATCTGCGTGAGAAGGAAGTTGATCAGTACTTGGACCGCGTCAAACGAGAACACAACGGGGAGAGGATACTGTACGAGTTGATCACCCTGTGATTGCCCGACTAGGAATCAGGGTTGCGCGCGCCTCGCCCAGAAGACTGCCCCCTCGTGGCGCATTCTTCGTTCCAGCACGGCCAAAGCTTTGCCATGACCAGCATTTGCCCCGCTGAGGTGCGGCTTCTTGCCCCTCTATCCAAGACTCCTCTCTTTCGGGCCCTGGCCAGCGGAGCGGCCCTGAAGAAGGGGCGAAATGGCCGCCCCTTGAGTCCACGAACCCGTTGACGAGACCCATGACACAGAAAAGCCTGCCGGGCATCTGTCCGATGCCACGGGAGGCTAGTGCTGCTGCAAAGGTTGAGCGAGACGGAGTAGTGCGACTCAGAAGAGATCGTCGTCCGTGCGGGAGCCCTCCCTGGGTCTGGTCCAGATGGTCTGGTAGCGGTGGCAGTCCTGTTCGTAGCACATCTGGCAGGCCTCGGAATCGGGGTCGATGACCACAGGCTCCAGACGCACCTCCAGGCCCATCTGCTCGTACATCTCCACCGCCTCGCTGAGCCGGGGCTCATCTGTATTGAACTGACGGGTCCACCCCTGCGTGAGGAGTTGCTCTTCGGCGGTCGCTCCTGTGTCTCCCATCCTCTATCTCAGAACCGGGCTCCGGCGCGTTACGGCAGGTCCAGCTTCAGGTTGAGGGTGTTCGAGGCCCCGAATCCCCGATTGGCGAAGAAGCCCAACAGGTCTATGTCGGCCCAGTTGACCAGGGTGTGAACCTTCGTCGCACCGGCTTTCTGCACAGTGGTCTTGAACTCGTCCAGCAGGTAGCCAGCGATGCCCTGTCGCTGGAAGTCGGGGTCCACGCCGATGGTGTCAATGTAGGCGATGCTCTCGGGGATGCCGAACTCGCCCAGATAGACGCTGCCCATGACAAATCCCGCCACCTTGCCGCCCACTTCTGCCACCAGTGACGTTACGAGACGGCCGCTCTCCTGATCCAGGACCTCCGCGATCTTGCGCTGGTAGTACTCGGGACGCCTCTTTGCGAAGACCTTGTAGTCTATTTCGGTCACGGGGGCCAGGTCGGATTCCCTCATCACTCTGATCTCTACATCCTCAGCCGCAAGTTTGGCCATGTTCTTCCTCCTTCTCCATACCTGATGTGCCGTGTCCTTGTCTCTCAGCCATTATACGCGCGGTGCTGTGCAGACACAACGCCCCTCGACGCGGAGGTGGAAACGGTTGTTGGATGTGCACACGACGCCGCGCTGGTGCACCTCACCGCTGGACCACTCCTTCGATACGACCTTCGGTCTACTCAGGATGCGTCCAGCGGCGCATTGTCGATTGGCTCTTCCGCAGTCTCCTCTAGAAGAGATCGTCCAGTTCGCCCGCACCACCGCCAGGTAGCTCGCCGTGCTGCTGAAGGTACTGCTGCAACAGCTCGCTCTCTCTCTTGGTATACATCTCGTCTTCTTCGAAGACGAAGAAGCAGGCCTGGTCATTGCTCTCCAGGTCTCCCTCCAGAGCCTGTCGCATGCTGATCACGCCCTTGATGGCCAGGACCGCCTTGTCGGCATCCAGGAGCTGGTAGACCCCTGCCAGTTCGGGCACGGTCTCCACGGCCTCGCTGGAGAACGGGAGCCACTTCTCCGGTGGCATGACGGGGGCCAGGATATGGAGACGATAGTCACACCTCAGGCAGCGGCTGGCTTCCTGGCGGGCCATCTGCTCTTCGTAGCCCAGGTAGACTTCATCGAATCCCTGGTGGCGTCGATCGACGGGCAGCACTGGCATGCCCACTCGTGCCAGCTCCGCGAAGCCTTCCTGCCGGCCCAGGTAGGGATCGAACTCCTCTGCCGGCGCCAGGGCCTGGGCGATGGCGCCCTCTCCGCCCAGGTACTTATCTATGGAAATGGCCGCCTGCCGCCCCATGTTGATGGCGTCGATGACCATCGCCGGTCCGCTCACCACTTCGCCGCCGGCAAAGACGCCCTCGACTCCGGTTTTCATCGTCTCCTTGTCGGCCTGGACAAGCCCGCGCTGCACCTCCACACCTGTGCCCTGCACCAGGGACAGGTCCGAGGCCTGGCCGATGGCCAGGATGACCATGTCCGTTTCTATGGACGTGGTCTGGGCATCGTCGAAGCAGGGGTTGAAGCGCCCCTGCTCGTCGAAGACGGAGGTACAGCAGACCAGGTTGACCTGCTTGACCCTGCCATTGTCGCTCACGATGCTCTGCGGACCCCACGATGGGTGGAGGATCACTCCTTCTTCTATGGCCTCCTCTACCTCCCACTCGTTGGCCGGCATCTCCTCGCGACACTCCAGGCAGGCCACTTGAACCTCTCTTGCCCCCAGCCGCAGCGCGGTGAGGGCCACGTCCATGGCCACCCCACCTCCGCCGATGACCACCACCCTCTCCGGAAGCTTCATGTCCTTGCCCTGTCTGGCATCCCTGAGGAAGTCCATGCCCCACAGGACACCATCCAGGTCCGCCCCCTCCACGGGGATCCTTCTGGCTCGCTGAGCGCCGACGGCCAGCAGAACGGCGTCGTACTCTTTACGCAGATCCTGGAGCGACGGTCCTGCACCGACGGAAGTGTTGACCTTCAGTTCAATCCCCAGGGAGAGAAGTTCGTCGATCTCCTTTTTGAGCACATCACTGGGCAGCCGGTAGGCTGGGATCCCCCAACGGAGCATCCCGCCGGGCTCTGCTTCGGACTCGAAGACGGTCACCTGGTGGCCCAGGGCGTGGAGGTAATAGGCAGCGGTGAGCCCGGTGGGACCTGAGCCCACGATGGCTACCTTCCTGCCTGTCGCTGGGACACCCTGAAGGCGGCTCCTCCAGAGGTCGGTGTGCTGATCTGCGGCGAATCGCTTCAGGTCGCAGATGGCCATGGGTTCGTTGAGTTCGCCGCGCCGGCAGGCTTCCTCACAGGGGTGGAAACAGACGCGCCCCAGGACGGCCGGGAAAGGGACCTTCTCGCGGATGACAGCCTCGGCCTCTGCGTACTTGCCGTCGGCGATGAGCCTTATGTATCTGGGGACGTCCACCCCTGCCGGGCAAGCTGCCACGCAGGGCACCAGGGCTTCCTCCTTGTTGGCAGAGGTGATCTCGATCTTGTCGGTGAGAGCCCCGGTGGGGCACACCTCGACACAGGCCGTGCAGAACTTGCAGGCGGACTCAGCGAGCGTAGGTCCGTCTACGCAGCCCACGACGACCTCTCCGTCCGCGTTGGCGAAGCCGATGGCCTTGATGCCGCGCAGCTCCTGGCAGGCGCGTACGCAGCGGGTACAGCCTATGCAGAGGTTGTAGTCTCTGTTGAACAAGGGTTCCGCGTCCAGCACCGGGATGTTCCTCGGGGTGTACTTGGGCAACCCTTCCGGAAGGCCGATGTAGTCAACGATCTTCTCCAGTTCGCAAACGCCCAGCTTGGGACAGCAGCGCTCCTCTTCCGGAACGTTGGCGGAGCACTGGCTGCGACTGCAGCCTTGCTTCTGGGCGCAGGTCAGGCAGGAGTGGGGGTGATGCTCCAGGTAGGGGAAGAGGTTCTTGCGGCGTTGCTTCTGGATCTCAGGGCTGTGGGTGTGGACGGTCATCCCCCCCGTCACCGGGGTGTTGCAGGCGGTCTGCAACTCCTCCGTCCCTTCCACCTTCACGATGCACAGCCGGCATCCCTCGTACGGGTCGTGGTTGTCCGTAGTAACCTTGCTGTCACCGCGATACACGAGGTCGCTGGGTTCTAGACCCTTCGATGTGGGCAGACTGGGGTGGTAGCACAGCGTGGGCACGTAGATGTCGGCGCTGGAGGCAGCTTCCAGGATGGTGGTGCCCGAAGGTACAGTGACCTTGGTCTCGTCAATGGTGAGAGTTACCTCGCCCATATACAGCCTCCTATGGTGCAGGTTCCTTCTAAGGTAAAACAACAGCCGAACGGATGACGGGCGACGCACGTTCGGCTGGCAAAGCTGTCACGGGGCATGTGCTCCTCGCAGGAGGATACACTACCTGTGGTCATCAACTTGTGGCTCAAGGGCGCCACGCCTACCACGAGTGCGTGATGGCGTCCTCTGGGCATGCTGCCATGCAAGGTAGGGGCGGCCTGTCGGTCACGGGCTTGCATGGACCGCAGGTGTACTTGATCTTCTTGCGTTCGGCCTCGGTGACCACCGCCACCTGTTCATCGGAGAGGGGGTCTACCGGGTCCTCCACCACCTCGAAAACACCGTAGGGACAGGCCTCGACGCATGCTCCACAGGCGTTGCACTTATCCGTGTCCACGCTGATGAAGAACTCACCCGAACCATCTTTGTAGCCGTAGTTGGCTTTCACGTGTCAGCCTCCGTTGAAGTTGGATGAATGCCTGGCCTGGTCGCGTCCCCGGAGGGGACACGCGTACCGCTCAACCGGCCAACGGCGGCTCAGGGAGACCACCCGGAAAAGAGGAGCCGGGCTGGCGAACCTGGCCGCGAGTCAAGTGAGGAGAGGACTCATGCGTTCTCCCCCGGCACGACTGCTAGCCCTTGCGCTCCTTCTGCATCAGGGCCCTGGCAAACAACGCCCCGCCTAGCGCGCCTGCGATCTGGGTGTCGAGGGTGGGCTTGAGGGCCTTGATGCCCAGCTCTCTCTCGATCCTGCTCACCACACCGATGTTCTTGGCGATCCCGCCGGTGATGGCGAAGTCCTCCTCCACGCCCAGGCGCTGCAAGAGGTCCACCACCCGATGGGCCATGGCCAGGCAGTAGGCGGCCAGTACCTTCTCCTTGGGCCAACCTTCGCGCAACAAGCCGGAAGCCTCCGACTTGGCGAAAACCACGCAGGTGCTGCTGACCGTGGGCGGCTCTTCCTCAACTTGAAGAGACATCTCGCCCACCTTGGTGATGTGCACGCCCAGCAGGTCCGCGAAGACCTCCATACCCCGGCCGGTGCCGGCAGCACACTTGTCGTTCATGAGGAAGGCCACCACTTTGCCCTTCTCATCGACGCGGATGGCCTTGCAGTCCTGCCCTCCCATGTCCAGCACTGTCTTGATGGTGGGGCCGTACATGAAGTTGGCGCCCCTGGCATGGCAGGCGATCTCGGTGATGGCACGCTGGGAGAAGGATACGTTGACCCTTCCGTACCCGGTGCCGACCACGTAGTGGACGTCGTCCTGCGTCATGCCGGTGCCTTCCAGGGCCCAATCCATGGCGTTCTGGGCGCTCATGGGGCTATCAGAGCCTGTCCTCATGTTGCTGTAGGCGTACAGCTTGCCGTCCACCATGATCACGGCTTGGGAGCTGACCGATCCCACGTCAACCCCAGCGCTGATGATCTCTCCCTCTTTCCAATCGATGTCGGGATCGTGCCAGTTGGACTCCGTCCAACGCCAGTATTCCTTGTTGGTTGTATCCTCAGCCATTCATGTCCTCCTTGGTTTGTTCAGGCCTGGAGAGCCTTGGCTCTCTCACTTGGCGATGCCCGCTGCCAGCAGGGCGGCTCCCAGGGCGCTGACAAACTCGGGATCGTCCGGGATCAAGACCTTCATCTCGAGATCACGCTGCAGGGAGTCGACGAAGCCTACGTTCTTGGCCACGCCCCCGATGAGAGCCACCTGTGGCGCGACGCCCACGCGGCGCGCCATGGACGTGATTCGCGTAGCCATGGCGTCGTGAACGGCCCGAGCTATGTCCCTCTTCTCCGTCTTCTGGTGAATCAGAGAGACGACTTCCGACTCGCCGAACACGGCGCACTGTGCGTTCATGGGCACGGCCTTGGTGGAGGTCAGGGAGAGCTTGCCCAGCTCCTCCAGCGGCACCTCCAGGGCCCTGGCCATGGCCTCGGTGAAGGCCCCTGCCCCTGCCGCACACCGCTCGTTGATGGCGAAGTCCACGACCTTTCCTCGGTCATCCACCCTGATGGCTCGCCCCTCCTCGGCGCCCACGTCTATCACCGTTCTGGCTTCGGGGAAGAGAGAGGCGACGCCTGCCGCGTCTGCTCCTACCTCGGTATACGAATCGTCGGCGTCCTTGACGTCCTTTCTGCCAGCTCCGGTCGCGTAGAGCTTCTGTACCTTGTCGCGGGCAATACCGGCATCCTTCAAGGCGGCATCGAGGGCTTCCGTGATGGCTGCGCCCATGTCCAGTCCAGCCATGACGCTACCTTTCCCCAGGACCTTGCCGTCTCTCTGGATCACGACTTTCACGTTCTTGGCACCCACGTCTATGCCTGTGGTGATCATTATCACAACCTCCTCGTATCTAGTGGAAGTAGGGAGGATTGGCAGCGCCTATCCTCCCTATTCCGTCTTACTCCAATTTGGGGACACCCAGGCTCTCCATGAAGGAGTCGATGCGAGCCACGGTTCTGGCCTCGTCGAACTCCCTCTCGTCGCCCATGTTGCCCTCGAAGACCATCACCGGGAAGCCGGCCTCCAGGATAGCCAGCCTGTTCTCAGCGATTCCCAGGCTCAGGCCCTCGCAGCCTCGGTTGTAGTGCAGCATCACTCCATCCAGACTCCAATCCTTGGCGATCTGAATCATCATGTCGCTCTTGTACTTCGGATGGTAGAAATGCTGCCACTCGGGCTTGCTCAGTTCCCATTCCACCAGGACGCGCAGCGCCTGGTCGCGATCTTTGATCTCTACGCCCAACGACTGGGGGGTCGGCCTGGGAACGAAATTGCCTTTCTCGTCCCACACCCAGTTGCCGATGAGGGCGAAGGTGTAGAGGGAACCGACGGACACACAGCCATACTTGTTGGCCATGTAACGGAAAACGCGCAGAAACCCCCAGGGCGGTTGCGTGTCGGTCATCACCCGGGAGTGCTCGTTCTCCACGGCTGCGATCTGATTGTCGACCCTATCCTGCACCTCGGCCTTGAGCTCCTCGTAGAAGTCTGCCACGTCTTTCGAGCTCTTCTGCAGCGTCCCCAGCACGTAAAGGGAGTACATGGTCTTCTCCTCGAGGGGAGCCGGTATAGCCTTGTTCAGGGCGCAGATCTCGGCCCAGGTGGATTCGGCACGGCAGGTGTTGTAGACGGCCTGGATGAGCTTCTCGTCGTCGTACTTCCTCCCGGTGGTCTTCTCCAGCCACTCGATACCATCGTGCAGTTGGCCGACCACGTAGTCCACGCCGTGCTCGGTCGTTTTCTCGTAGGGTCCTATAGCCACGTCCACGCAGTACTCTGGGATGCCGCCCTCGAGATCGCTGACCACCTGGTACCACTTGGCGTGGCTGCAGCAGATGTGGTCTTGCCAGACGAAGTCGGGCTTCGGGAACGGCTTGCGCTCCTCACCCGGCTCGGCCCAGCCGTACTCGTTGAGGATGATGGAGCCCCAGTAGTTGCGCATGTAGGCGCAGAGGTCGCGGGCGTAACCGGCTCTCTCTGCGGCTTCCAGGCAACGATCCGAGAAATCCTTCTGGAAGGCGATGGTGGCCCCGTATGGCTCGCTGGTGATGGGATAGACGTCGTCGCCGAGTCCCGCGGGTACGGCGTCGAAGGTCCAGGCCCCGCCTGCCCAGCGGAGGCCGCCCTTCTCGTGGGCTGCTTCGTAGTTTCTGTAGTAGTCGGCTCTTATCTCCTTGGCCCTTTCCCAGGACTTCAGAGCTGCTGTCTTGTATTTGGCCATTTGTCGATTTACCTCCTCAATATGCGCGATAGCACGCTGGAACTGGTTGTCTCGCAGACTTGCTCGCCTAGAACAGGTCCTCCTCTTGCAGGATCTCGAGGAAGGCCTCGACTCGAGTCTTGAACTGTCCTATGGGCACGGTGACGTCAAGCTCGAGGAAGAGGGTCGTGAGCCCCTGATCCTCCAGAGCTCTCTTGATAGCAGGGATGTCGATTTCATGAGGATCACAGAACTTCTGCTGGAGGATCACCGCTCCGCTGGCATCCCACTCCTTGGCCAGGCTCAGAATGTGGGGTGTGCGAGTGCGGACTGGCCAATCCTTGGTGGGGCAGGGCACCCTGTTGACATATCTGGTGGCGATGGCGGTCAGGGGATCTCCTCCGTCCAGGGACACCTGGTCCCAGAAGTATCTGGTGCCTGTGCAGTGGTCATCGATGACGAAGGTGGAGCCACAGGACTCGACCATTTCGATGAACTCATGGTCGTCGTCCTCGCTGCCCAGGATCATGAGGCGTTGTCCGATGGGGCGGCCCAGTGTACGGTTCTCCAGCTCCTTGAGGCTATCCTCCACGATGCGGGCATGCTCCTCCTTGTCGGTAATCTGACTGGCGACAACCATGTACATGGACTCCAGGCCGCTGAGAGGAGGTTCCTCGCGTTTGCGCAGATCGTACACCTGCTTCATCAGTTGGCGATCTCGGTTGAGGATCTCGATGCCTCGCCTCAGGTCATCATCGGTGATCTTCTTGCCGGTCCAGTCCTCGAGAGCCGTCTTGAACTTCTTGAGTTCTTCCACCAGATAGGGCAAAGCCCTCGGGCTTTGTACGGCGTGAGGCATGGGGAGGTAGTAGCTCCAGTCCGTGGGCACGTGCAGCTCCCAACTGGTGTAGGCCTGGCGCACGTGCAGGCAGGACTGGGCGATCATGATGCCGTCCAGATAGTCGAACTTTCCCTCCAGCCCCTGTGCCAGGCAGTCCCGGCAGAAGGGACAGTACATGGCGAAGATGTGGGGCTCTGTCACATCCTGCGACTCATGGCTGCCCAGGATACGCACCGGCAGGACGCCCGCGGCGTAGCAGATCTCCTCAGGCACATAGGTGCAGAAGTATCCCAGCACCTTGCCGCCGGTCTTTTCCTTCCAATACTTGGCATACTCATGCCTGTTCTCGTACCATTCCTGAAACATCTCGATCATTGTGTTTGTGAACCTCCTTCAACCGATAATCTTGGCCCCAGCCGGACGGGGAGCCGCGGCTGGCGCGCATCGAGGTCAAAGAACGGTGGTCCATGTTCGCACCACAAAGCCTGAGGAATATATGTCACTCGGATATTATGCCGTCCTGTGAGCGCCACATATCGATTATAGCACATATTATTCTCGAAGTCAAGCACTCTGGGAGAATTAGTCCGGGGCTGCTTGGAAGACCGAGTCCACGAGCTGGTTCGCTTTGGCGGTGAGAAGGGCGTAGTACTCCTTGAACAACTGGGCTGCCCGGAGGCTCAGCCAATCGGAGGGCAGCAACTCTGGGGGCAGGCGAGGGTCCACAAAGGGAAACTCACGATATTCGTGGAGCAGCATGAACCGTGTGCCGAAACACTCCGCAGGATCCACTTCATTCCATTCTGCGAACCTGGCCTTGTCTCGAGCAAGCATCGGCTCGTATCTGTCGACGAAGGCGTCGTACTGGCTGTTGATGAGCTTCAGGTCCCAGCATCGAGCGACCAGCACCTTGTCCTCGGCAAAGCCCAGGTGCTGCGATCGAAAGACCTGGACGAATTCGTCGATACCCAGGCGGCGACTGACTTCCGACACGCTCTGCGTCACATCCCAGGGAGAGATCCAGATGGCCGTGTTGAAGGCCCCGCACCCCATCCAGGTGAGCTGCCTTCTCAGCTTGTTCCTTTGCTGCCGCTTCGACTCGGGGATGTTGTAGGCGACGACGTACCAGTCGCCAGACCATTCTTCGTCCTCCGGTTCGAAGATGCGCTGTGCACCGACAGCAAGCAGCTCTACGCTTTTCTTGGTGAGGGAGTAGTAGCTTCTTCTCCCTACTCTGCGCCTCTTCAGCCAGCCCTTCTTCCACATCCGGGAGAGCACGGAGCGCACCGCCTGTTCGGACATCCCCAGATGCTTGAGCAGTTCGATCAGGCTGCCGGTCCAGATCTCACCGCCCCGGTACCGTATGTAGTCCCCGTAGAGGGTGAAGACCATGTCCTGCGAACCCAGCACGACAACCTCTCCCAATACCTGTCAGGAACCAGCTTCAGCGCACCTTGCGCGCCACACGATTATAGCACCAATCCCCGTGACGTGCAAGCCCAGTTCTGGGTGTGCAATCGAGGCAAAGGACGGACGGTTGAGCCGTGCGTGGTCGAGGCAGGAGAGGCGGCTTTGCGTCTCTTGTGGCCGGGCACACCAGGGACTGTGCTTGGTGGCCGTTCAACCTGCGTAACTCTGCACGCTACGGTTGACACCCTCCCGGAGGTTCTGAACCTCCGGGAGGGTCACATGGCTTGACCATCAGCAGGAACTCACAACGAGGGATACGCCCGGCGGCCAGCAGCCTACGCGCCTTCCGCGTGCTAAGAAGGGATGGAACTCTGGAAACCCGTAGGGCGCACTTCAAGTTTGCCCTACGCGATGTGCCTCTGGAGTACAGGTTGCCCACGGAGGGCGGGTGAGCGGTGCTGGCGACGAACTCTCACGGAAGGGCGGAATGGCCATAACTGAAGGCGACGGTGGTAGCCAGGAGGACAAGCGTCAGCGCTCCGGACATCAGACCTCTCTACGCCTGGCCCGCCGCCAGACCAGCAACACCACCAGGCCCAGGCAGAGAGCCGCCGTGCCCAGCAGTCCTCCTTCCGGTCCGAAGGCTCCCCCGGTCAGCAGGGTGTTTCCTTCGATGCTGGTGACCAGGAGGCCTGTCGTATCCAGCCCGCTGAGGGGAAAGGAGAGGATGGGGCCCTGCACGAAGTTCCAGGAGAAGTGAAAGGCCATGGCCAGCCACAGGCTGCGCGTGACCAGATAGCAGGCCGCCAGAACCACACCGGCCAGGAAGATGTTGAGGATGGCCAGCCAGGTCACGTTGGGGTTGAGTCCGTGAAACACTCCGAAGAGGAGGGAGGAGGCGACCAACGCCGCGACGACGCCCCAGTCGGCCCGGAGGTTCTGCAAGATGTATCCGCGGAAGGCGAGTTCCTCATACAGAGCGACGGCCAGGGAGATGAGGAGATAGGCGAACAGCCCCGCCAGCACGGAAGCGAAGGTCTGTACCTGCCAGGAGAACCCCTCCACCGTCAGCCAGCCCAAGGCCCATTCCGCCAGGAAGATAAGTGCCATGAGCACGGTTCCCAGGAGAAGCCCGGCCACGATGTGCCTGACCCATCCCTGGTCCCTTTGGAGGCCCAGGCTGCGCAGGGATTGCCCGTCCAGGAAGCGCCGGAAAGCGTAGGTGAGAGGAAGAACCACTGTCAGACTGATCACCGTGTTCAGCACCAGGAAGGGGAGGGAGGATTCCAGGTGCATCAGGCTGCTCTCGTCCAGGGCGCCCACCAGGACGGCGGCAATCAGAAGTAGGGCGATGGGTATCTGGATGGCAAACAGGCCCACCACCATCGCCACCACGTAGAAGATGGCCCTCCAGGCAGGGCGCAGCCGGCCTTCCTTGACGAAGAACCGTTTGGCACTCATGACTCTCTCTTACCTCCCAGTGCTCAACTCAGCAGCCTTTGCAGCAAGTACCACCACAAGGCCAGGACTTCCCGGGAGGTATAGAATATCCTCCTGGAGGGAATGGTATAGGTGGGGCTGTCCAGCGCTGGAGAACCGTAGGCCTGTATGCCTACCTCTCTAGCCATCAGCAGTGCCCTCTGGATGTGGAAGGGGTCACTGACAATGATGGCGGTTCGCCATCCTTCCTGCTCCAGAATCTCCTGGGCCTTTTCCATACTCTCCCAGGTGGAATGGGCCTCCTGATCGAGGATCAGGGCCTGCTGGGGTATCCCGGCCTCCACCGCCAGGCGCCGCATGACCTCGGCCTCCTCCGGGGGGTACCGTCCCAGGCCCCCCGAGAGAAGGAGATGGGGCGCGTACCCTTGCTGGTAGAGCTCTATGGCCCGCTCCGTACGGGCGCGCAGCGAGGGGCTGGGCTGTTCGTTCGGCCACACGGCGGAGCCCAGGACGAGAATCACGTCGGCTGGTGCGCTGTCGTCGAGGGCGCTGCGCCGGTCTATGGCACCATAGGTGACCACGAAGGCGATGAAGATCAGGGCCACCAGGCAGAGGAGGCCCACCGTCAGGTATATCAACTTCCGCCCCAAGTCTTCTCCCCGCCTGCTCTCATACCCTGACGGCCAGGTCCTTCTCCAGGGTGGCCATCAGCTCCCTTGCCTGGGCCTCCAGGGAGGTGAGCTGCCCTTCCAGACTGACGACGAGCGCCTGGTCCCGCAGGGAACGCAGGTTGGTGCGCACGTTGAGGGCGGCGCCTTGGAGGGCTGCCTGGGCCATGTACGCCGCCACCCCTACGTCGCTGGCCGCGCTGGGCAGCCCGCTCTCCAGCAGGGAGGGCAGTAACTCCAGGACTTTCACCGCCCCCTCGGCCACCAGGAGTGGCACGGCGGCCGCCTGCTTCAGCCCCTGCTGGGTGGCTGCCGACCGCTCCTTCTTCTCTTCCGGAGTGGCTTTGGGCAGGCGATAGGCCTCCAGCACCGCCCGATAGGCGCTGGCATCCTCCTCGACGAGCGTGCAAAGCTCCCCTCTCAGTCTCTCGGCGCTCTCCAGCGCCTGCCGGAGAGCCCCTGAATTGTCCTCGTCGTCCTCTCTGGCCAGGGAGAGACCGCAGACCATGCTGGCCAGGGCTGCCGCCAGCGCCCCCGCCAGCGCAGCCACACTGCCCCCTCCCGGCGTCGGCACGGTTGCCGCCACCTGGTCCAGAAAGGCCTCGGGGCTGGCCTCTGGCTCCTCCAAATGGCTCTCCAGCACCATCTGCGGGCTGAAGTTCTCTATCTGAAGATAGAACTCCGCCGCGTCCAGCAGGGCCTGCCGCGGAATGAGCCCCACGACCTCGCTGCTCACTACGTTGACCCCGTAGCGCTGGGCCTCCCTCCTGATCACCTCCACCGCGCGATGGACGGGGGTGCGGCGGTAGTCGGTGAGGTTCATGGAGACCTGCACCAGGCCCCGCCCTTCGATGAACAGGCCCAGGGCCTTGACGAAACGCAGCCCTCCGCTGGAGTGGCGCACGGCGCGCGCTATCTCCTGGGCCACTTTCAGGTCGTCGGTGTTCAGGTAGACGTTGTAGGCGATGAGGGGTTCCCTGGCCCCGATGACGGTGGCCCCGGCCTTCCCCACGCGCCGCGGACCGAAGTCGGGTTCCCTCTCGGGCTTGGTGGCGATCTCCTCCTTGAGGGCCTCATACTCCCCACGGCGTACGTCGGCCAGATTGACTCTCTCGGGCCTGGTGGCCGCCTTCTCGTAGAGGTAGACCGGGATGTCCAGTTCGCTGCCCACCCTCTCGCCCAGTCGCTGGGCCATGTGGACACACTCCTCCATGGTCACGCCGGAGATGGGCACGAAGGGCACCACGTCCGTTGCCCCCAGGCGGGGATGCCCGCCCCGATGCTGGTCCATGTCGATGAGTTGGGCGGCCCGCTGGATGCCCCTGAAGGCGGCTTCCTCCACCGCTTCCGGCCTGCCGGCGAAGGTGATCACACAGCGATTGTGATCCGCGTCCATCTCCAGGTCCAGAAGTCGCACGCCAGGCACGGAACCGATGGCCTGCTGGACCTGCTCCACGACCTTTTTGCTCCGGCCCTCGCTGAAGTTGGGCACACATTCTACGATTCTCGCCATGTTGTGCACTCCTCGGCCCTGCCGCGCGGCAGGGCATGTGACCCTGCGATGGTCTCTCTGGGGTGGATGGTTTTGGCCAAGGATGGAGGAGGGGGCGTGAAGGGGGGTCCGGCGTCCGGAGCAGGAGGACCCTAACCCGCGGCCGAGATCTGCTCCGCCGTTCTCATGACCACGGAGTAGATGTTGGGGACCATGGTGATCGCTGTCTCTCCGTTCTCGGTGAGCCACTGGACGTTGCTGTATTGCGGCTGGCGGTAGTCGGTGATCTGTCCAGATTGCAGCGCATGGACGATCTCCCGGACAGCGTCCTCCACGCTCTTGCTGGCCACAAAGCCCACCACGCGCTCCATCTTGGCAAAGGAGACCCGGTAGTTGCGGGGATCCTCTGCGGTCTCCCGCACGGAGACCTCCACACCGGGCACCACTCTCTGGATCAACTCCCCTAGCTCGATCAGGCGCAGGTTACCCTTCTCCGAGCCCACGTTGAAGATCTCACCGCTGACCACCTCCAGGGGCGTCTCCAGGCAACGGATCAGGGCCAGGGCTACGTCGTCCACGTGGATGAAGGGGCGCCACTGCTGCCCGCCATAGATGGTGATCTTCTGCTCCCGCGCCGCCTGTGCCGCCAGGAGGTTCACCACCAGGTCGAAGCGGGGTCGGGGGGAGAGGCCGCAGACAGTGGCGAAGCGCAGCAGGACGGGAGAGAAGCTCTCGGAGGCCAGGGAAAGCAGTAACCTCTCCGATTCGATCTTGGTCCTGGCGTAGAGCGACAAGGGAACCAGTAGAGAGCGTTCGTCCAGGATCTCGTCCCTGGCGCCGTAGACGCTGCAACTGGAGGCGAACAGGAGCCGCCGGATGCCGTACCCCTTGCCCGCCTCGGCGATCATGCGCGTGGCGGCCAGGTTGACCTCGAAAGTGAACTCGCCGTTGAGGGCGCAGGCCGGGTCCCCCACCACCGCTCCCAGATGGATGATGGAGCCCATCCCCTGCACCGCCCGGACCACCGCCTCCACGTTGCGGAAGTCCCCCTCGATGAGCTCGAAACCCTCATGTCCGTACAGTTCGGAGAGGGATTCCTCGCCGTAGAGCAGCCGGTCCAGCACCCGCACCCGCCAGCCGCGCTCCAGGAGCTTGCGCACCAGGACGGAGCCGATGTATCCCGCGCCACCCACCACCAGCACGCTGAGGGGGTCTGGCGCCCGGGATGCCCTGGTCGCGCCCAGGTCCCGCAGGACCTCTTTTTCCACCAGAACGAAGAGAAACCTGACCCCACCCACGCTGGCCAGAGTGAGCAGCCAACCCACGGGCAAGACACTCCGGGGCAGTCCCATGCCCGGGCCGGCCAGGAAGACCAGGGAGCCGAAGGCCAGGTAGCTGAGGCTGACCGCCTGGAAGATGATCAGCGGCTTGTAGCGGCTGATGTACATGCTGCCGCGGGTGTAGAATCCACTGACGTAGAAGATGGCCAGGGAGAGTAGAGTGAGCAGCCAGGCCGACCTCAGGTAGATGTCGCAGAAGCTGTCCATCAGGTGGCGGTCCACGAAGAGGGCGTGAGTCTGGACCCAGGAGGCCAGCAGGTAGCGGAGGAAGAGGGCCACGGCCAGGGAGAGGTTGACCAGCACGGCGTCCACCAGCATTCGTTTGAGCATCTGGCGGTTGAGCCCTCGCCGGGTTGACCAGGAGTTGATCGCTGATTCCAGGGTGGTGGTCCAGGGTTGTCGTTTCATAGCCGTCCTTTATTATAACCCACAGGGCAGGGGTAAGCTACTTCGACCCTCACTTCAACCCTCCCGGAGGTTCCAAACCTCCGGGAGGGTGTGGGCCACGTCTTGCGGCCGCGCGCTGCCCCGCCGCGATGCGTGCTGAGTAGGCCGAAGGCCGTATCGAAGCACGCACGGAGTATTGACAGAGAGCAAGGGCTGTGCTATAATGGACGAGGGAGGCATAGCCCAGCCTCACTACTTCGCCTTTTCTTGGTTCCGGGGCCGGCTCAGCCGCGCATTCACCTTGTGTCTCGCGGGTTGTTGACAGGTTCGATCTAGCAGTCATTGTCACTTGGCACAGAGGCAAACATGCCCGTTTCTGTCTACCTCGCTCCGGCCGCCGCTGGAAAGACCTCGTACGTCCTCCACCTGGTCCGCGATGCGGCCCGGGATCTGGAGTCCATCCCCCGCGTTGTGGTGCCCTCGCAGTTGCAGGTGCGTGCCTGGCGGAGGCGCTTGGCCGAGGCGGGAGGCGCGATTGGCGTGCGGGTGCTTACTTTCGATCGGCTATACGCCGACTGTCTGACTGCCGCTGGCGAGGCCTACACAGAACTGAGCGACCCCGTCCTGTACAGGCTGATCCGACAAGTCGTGGACGATCTCCAGTTGGTCCACTACGCGCCGATCATCGACAGGCCCGGTCTTATCCACATCCTGGTAGAGATGATTGGCGAGTTGAAGGCTGCGCGGGTATGGCCGAAGAAACTCTCAGAAGCCGTGGCTGCTCTGGGCGATGAGCCCCGTTTGGGCGAACTGGCCCGCATCTACTCTGGGTACCAGGAGCGTCTGCAAGAACGGCAGTGGGCCGATGGGGCGGGACTGGGATGGCTCGCCGTCGAGGCGCTCGACCAACGCGCTCCCCACGTAGCCAGAGACTGGTCTCTGGTGGTCATCGACGGCTTCGACAACTTCACCCCCGTGCAAATGGACTTCCTTGCGGTGCTTGCGGAGCGCGTAGGCGACATGATTCTCACCCTCACCGGCACCGTGGACGGGAGCGAACGCCCCCTGGTACACCGCCGGTTTGAGCGAACGCGAAGGCTGGTGGAGGAAAGGCTCGGTGTGCGCGCAACTCCGCTGCCTGAGCCTATGTCAGGCCAAGCGCCGATGCTTGCTCACCTGGAAGCGAACCTGTACCGCAGCGATGCCCACCAGGTTGACGCCCAGGGTGCCCTCGAACTGATGGAAGCACCGGACCGCGCTGCCGAGGTGCGCGCAGCTCTGCGCTGGCTGAAGGCGCGTCTTGTGGAGGATGGGATGCGTCCGGGGGACGTAGCCTTGCTGGCCCGCTCTATCACACCCTATCGCCCCTTCATCCAACAGACCGTGGAGGAGTTCGGGATTCCCGCCCACCTCGTGGATGGACTTCCACTGCGCGCCAACCCTGCCATCGCTGCCCTCCTGGATCTGCTACGGCTGATGTTGCCTCGCTCCGAAACAGATCCAGAGCCGGCTCTGCCGCGCCGTTTGGTGCTGGAGGCCTGGCGCTCCCCATACTTCGACTGGTCAGCCTCCGCGGAGGAGGGCAGGGAGCCCATCGACATCTCCCCGCAGGACGCCGATGCTCTCGACACTGCGGCGCGTTGGGGACGGGTCATCGGCGGGCTCCTGCAATGGGAGGAGGTGCTGGGCGAGCTGGCGGCACAGGGGGAGGAGGTCTCTCCTGACGATGAAGAGCGAGGCCGTCCGGCAGAGGTGCCCGTGGGCGTCGCTGCTCAGGTTCTCCAGGAGAAGTTCCAGCGCTTCGTGCAGAGATTGACGCCGCCTGAGGGGGAGCGTTCCTGTCGGGAGTTCGCTGGCTGGCTGGAGGACCTCATGGGAGGGGATCCCGAATCGGGATGGGCTCGCTACCCCGCCCCTGAGGAGCCAACGTCGTTGCAGATTGTAGGGAGGGCTCGAGAGGCGTCTGAGGCCTTGGCCGACCGCGACGTGGCGGCGCTCCGGGCTCTGAAAGACATCCTCCGCGGATTGGTGTGGGCTGAAGACGCACTGGGGGTCTCCACTCTGGACTTCGCTGCCTTCTTCGCCGAGCTGGTGGGAGCAGTGGACGCGGCTGCCTATCGCCTGCCGCTCCACCCCGAGCGCGAGGAGGTTCTGGTGGCCGATGTGCTCCAGGCCCGCGGGGTACCCTTCCGGGCAGTGGCTGTGCTGGGCCTGGCCGAGGGGGAGTTTCCCGCCACTTTGAGCGAGGACCCGTTCCTGCGCGACGCTGACCGGCACAACTTGCGGGAGGGGTTCGGCCTGGCCCTGGAGCCCTCCACTGAAAGCGCCGAGGCCGAGTTCTTCTACGAGACGGTAAGTCGGCCTGCGGAACGGTTGCTCCTTACCCGTCCGCGCCTGGCCGACAACGGTGCGCTCTGGCAGGCCTCCCCCTTCTGGGAGGAGGTGCGCAGGCTGGTGGATGTGGAGCCGCAAACGCTGACCAGCGAGAGTCTCCCCATCCCGTCTACCGTCGCTTCCTGGCCTGAGCTGATGGAGAGCCTCTCCGCCCACTCGGGGTACGAGAGCGTTCGACAATGGGTTTCGGGAATCGAGCCCACGCGTATCGCTGCTCTGGATGGGGCTACGGGTGTGTTAGATCTGCGCTCGACTCCGCTGGGAGAGGACGATCTGCCCGGTCCCTACAACGGCGATTTGACGACCCTGGGCGAGACCTTCGCCCGGCGATTCAGCCCTGCGCACGTTTGGAGCGCGAGCCGTCTGGAGACCTACGTCACCTGCGGGTTCTTCTTCTTCGTGGGCAGCGTTCTGGGCCTGGAGGCTCGAGAGGAACCGATGGAGGGGCTGGATGCTCGCCAGCTGGGCAATATCTACCACCGCATGTTGCACGATGTATACCACGAGGCCAAGGCTACGGACCCCACCTCGCTGGAGCAACTCCTTGAGGTGCTTCCGAGAGTCGCGGGGCGGGTCCTGGACGACGCCCCGAAGCGGGAGGGGTTCCGGGAGACAGCCTGGTGGGAGCAGACTCGCAGGGCGATTGTGGAAAACGTCCACCGGTCGCTGGAGGCCCTGGCGGCGGCAAACGGCGAGTGGATCCCCTCTTTCTTCGAGATCCCTTTTGGCTTACACGGACAGCCCACCCTAGTCGTGGAAACAGAGGAGGACAGCCTCCGTCTGCGGGGTGTCATCGACCGGGTGGACTTGACCTCCGACCGTATGGTCCGGGTCATCGACTACAAGACCGGCGGACCATGGGGCTTCACCAAAGCGGCCGTTGCCCAGGGCAAGAAGCTCCAGCTGCCCGTCTACGCCCTGGCCGCTCGCGACGCCCTGGGGCTGGGGCAGCCTGCTGAAGGCTTCTACTGGCACGTGCAGCATGCAGAGCGCAGCGGCTTCACGCTCAGCGGCTTCGACGGCGGGCCAGATGGAGCGATCAAGGTCGCGCTGGACAAGGCCTGGGAGGCGGTGCGCGGGGCGCGGTCAGGACACTTCGTCCCCCATCCGCCCCAGGGGGGATGTCCTTCCTATTGTCCCGCGGTGGCTTTCTGCTGGCGTTATTTGCCTGGATATGGCGCCCAATGATGTTACATCCTATAGTCGCCCAGATGTCCCTCAGCCCTGAGCAGGAACCCGCAGTGCTCGAGCGGGGCCGCGACGTCGTGGTCACCGCCGGGGCGGGCACGGGCAAGACCCGCACGCTGGTGGCCCGTTACCTGGCGCTCCTGGCGGATGGTCTGCCGCTGCGCTCCGTCGTGGCCATCACCTTCACCAGGAAGGCAGCGCGGGAGATGCGCAATCGGGTCCGCGCCGAGGCGCGTAAGTACCTGGAGCGGGATCACCTATCAGCAGAGGAGCGGCAGCGCTGGCAGGAGTTGTACAGTGAACTGGACGCTGCACGCATCGGAACCATCCACAGCCTGTGTACGGAGATCCTGCGCAGCCACCCCGCCGAGGCGCAGGTGGACCCTCGTTTCGACGTGCTGGAAGAGGGGCAGACCAACATCCTGCGCGGCTGGGCGGTGGACGAGGCGCTGGCCTGGGCCGCGGACGACGAACAGGCGGTCGGACTATTTGGCTTGCTGGGCGAGCGTGAGCTGAGACGTAGCCTCGATATCCTCGTGCAGCGCCGGCTGGATGTGGAGGAGGCCCTGGCCGAACTACCTCAAGACGTGCTGGGCCACTGGCGGCTCGCTCTAGCCGAGCGACAAGAACAGGTGCTCCATGCGCTGCTGGCAAGGCCTGAGTGGGTAGAAGCCGTCGCCACTCTCCAGAACAGTTCCGCTGCCAAAGCGGACGACAGGATGGAGATGCAACGTCGAGCCGCGCTGGAGGCCGTGCAGGGCGGGAGAGGGCGCCTGGCGGACCGGCTGGCCTCTCTCGGCCGTTTGAACGAGATCAACCTGGCGGGAGGCAGCGCCATGGCCTGGTCGGGGGGCAAGGCCCAGCTCGGCCAGGTGAAGGCTGCTCTGGGTTCGCTCCGGGAGCTGTGGAAGGGCCAGTCCTCACTGTTGGAACTCACTTTGACACCTTTGGACGAGGAGCTGGCCCGGGCCTTGCCCGGGCTGAGAGCCCTCTTCTCCTTCGCCTGCCAGCGTTATGATGCTTTCAAGCGAGAGCGCAACGCCCTGGACTTCGACGACCTGGAATATGGCGCTCTCCAACTGCTGCAAGAGAATGGGGGCGTGCTGGAGCACTGGCAGGACGAGGTACAGGCCATCCTGGTGGATGAGTTCCAGGACACCAACGGGCGCCAGAGAGATCTGGTGAACCTCTTGAATGGAGGATTGGGTAGGCTCTTCGTCGTGGGCGATGCCAAGCAGTCCATCTATCGCTTCCGGGGGGCCGACGTGACCGTCTTCCGGGCTGAGCGGGAGCGGATCAAGGTTGAGGGAGGCGCAGTCCTGGACATCGACGTGTGTTACCGCGCCCATCGGGACCTCGTAGAAGGCCTGAACAACCTGCTCCGGCCGATCTTGGGAGAGCAAGCGGATGCACATCGTCCCTGGGCGGAGCCCTTCGCGGCCCTGCGTCATCACCGTGAGGAGCCTGGTCCTGGCTTCGTGCCTGCCCACGTGGAACTGCACCTCACCGTGGGCAGCAAGGCTGGCGGGGCGCTCGACCGGGCCGCCGATGCCCTGGCGGCGCGTCTCCTCCAACTGGTAGAGGGAGGGGAAGTTCAGATCGAGGTTGATGGCCAGTTGGTGCCTCTGGACTACGGTCACATCGCCATACTGTGCCGCGCTTCGACCTCTTTCGGCGCCTACGAGGATGCCCTGGAGCGCGCCGGGGTGCCTTTCCTCACCGTGGCGGGGAGGGGGTTCTACACCCGTCCCGAAGTCCGGGACCTGCTAAATGCGCTTCAGGCCCTGGCTGACCCCACGGACGATCTGGCCCTGGCCGGGCTGCTGCGGTCGCCGGCCATGGCTCTGTCGGACGCGGCCCTCTATGAACTGTGTGAGTTGCGCCGCAGCGGGGAGCCGGCGATCTCCCTGTGGGACGTATTGCAGGGTCCGGCGGATGGACTGAGCGGCGACGATGGCTTCCGCGCCCGGCGAGCGGTGGGCATCATCGACGATCTGCACCAGCGGGTGGGAAGAACCTCTGTGGCGGACGTGATCAAGGCCTTCCTGGAGGACACCGATTATCGGGCGGCGCTGATACAGGCCGGGCAGGCCCGAGGGGCCCGCAACGTGGCCAAGCTCTTGAGCGACGCCCATACCAGCGGTATCGTAGGGGTGGGCGAGTTCGTGGAGTACGTGAACGGCCTGCGGGACACCGGAACCAGGGAGGGAGAGGCGCGGGCCACCGCGGAGGGCGTGGTGCAGATTATGAGCGTCCACGCGGCGAAGGGGCTGGAGTTCCCCGTAGTGGTCATCGGAGATGCGACCTACGGTGGGGGCGGCGGAAGGTCCGTGCTCGTCGATGGGGAGCTGGGGGTGCTGCTGCCGGTGAAAGACGAGGAGAAGGAACCACCGGCCGTCTACCGCCTGGGGAAGGAGCGCTCCGACGACCAGGAGGATGCCGAAGCGGATCGGCTGCTGTACGTGGCGGCGACTCGAGCGCGGGAGAAGTTGATCCTCAGCGGAATAATAGGGCTGAAGGGGGACGGCACCCCCTCCAAGCTGGGTGGATGGTTGGGGAAGCTGAACGCTCCGCAGGGCCTGGCGCTGGACAGCACACCTATCGACCATGACGAAGAAGGATGCCGGGCACTTGTTCTGGACATGCAGGTGGGGGAGACACCGGTCTCCTGCACCATCTACGAGCCTAGGTACACCTGGGACCACCCACCCCGAGAAACAGCGCCGGAAGCACAGCAGCCCCAGCCTCTGCCGCCTCCCCTGTTGGAGCCGGTAGTCGCGGGGGAGGAGCACGTGGACCCCCGGACGAAGGACCGCGATCGGCGGCCACCTCGGCGGGTGTGGCGCGTCGTGTCTGCCGTCCCGAGGCCCCGGGCACCGGCATGGGTGGTCGGCTCACTGGTTCACGAAGCGCTGGCGGCCTGGCGTTTTCCCCCAAACGGGTTCGAGCCCTGGGTTCAGGCCCGCGCGCGCCAACATGGCCTGGCCGACCCTCGCCTGCTGGAGGACGCCGCCCGTCACACGCGGCAACTCCTGGTTCGCTTCCAGGCCCATGCGCTATTTCAGGAGATGGAGGGCGCAGAGCGCAGGCTGCACGAGGTACCTTACAGCCGGGTGGTGGACGGTCGCGTGGAGAACGGCATCATCGATGCCCTCTATCTGCGGGACGGGTCGTGGACCATCGTGGAGTTTAAGACCGACGAGGTGGGAGACCAGGCGAACCTGGACAGGTTGCTGGCTGAGGAGAAGTACCTCGACCAGGCGCAACGGTACGCGACCGCGGTAGAGGAGCTGCTGACCCAGCGGCCCAGGTCGGTCCTGTGTTTGCTGAACTACGCTGGAGGCGTGCGCCTGCTCCACCCGCTGGAAGGCGAAGGCTCTAGCACGATGTGAACGGGGTCGAGGGTTTCCCTGCGCATCAGGGAGGAAAGGAACGGCCATGGCCAGAGTACCCATCAAGGACCTGGAGATAGGAAGGACCATCAGCGGCCAAGTCTACCTGCTGGCCGAGTCGAGGGTTGACAAAACCAAGAAGGGGGACCCCTACCTCAGGGCCACCCTGGCAGACAGTACCGGCCGCATAGCGGCCCTCTACTGGGACCTCACCCCTGAGATGGTGGATCGACTGGAAGCGGGCTCTGGCGTGCGCATCCACGGCAAAGTCGAAGAGTATCCTTTCGGTTCTGGTCAGCGACAGGTCAAGATCGATGGCCTCCAGTTTGTGGAGATCCACGATTTCTCCCCCTTCCTGCCCCAGGCCAAGCGAGACCGGGAGGAGATGCGACAGGAGTTGTTGCAGGTGCGGGCCACAATTAAGGACTCCCACCTGTCTGAGCTTCTCGATCGCCTGTTCGGCGACGAGCAGTTCGAAACCACCTTCAGCAAGGCGCCGGCCGCCAAGAGGTACCATCACGCCTGTATCGGCGGGCTGCTGGAGCACACTCTGGCCGTGGTCAGGCTGTGCTCCTTCGTTGCTCATGAGTACCCCGAGATCGACCGCGACCTGCTCCTGACGGCGGCGATACTGCACGACGTGGGCAAGGCCACGTCGTACACGCAGGGCCCGGTTCTGGAGTGGACCGATGAGGGCAGACTCATCAACCACGTCGCCCAGGGAGCGCTGGTGGTGCAGACGGCCATCGACGGCGTGGAGGGCTTTCCTCAGGATCTGCGCAACCGCCTGATACACGCCATCCTCGCCCACCACGGAACGCTGGATAAAGGCTCCCCCGTGGCGCCCCAGACGCTGGAGGCCCTGGCCCTGCACCACGCCGACTGGATGGATGGGGACGTCCGTGGTTTTCTCGATTTTGTGGAGAGTGAGCCGCCTTCGGCCGATGGCTGGACGGGATTCTCCAGTATGTTCGGGACGCGGCTCTACCCGGGGCCTGCGGAGCCGGGAGAAGGAGACGAGGGAGCCGAACAGCTCGCGTTCTAGGGCTTGTCTGGCCATTGGTCGAGGAGCCCTACCAGGCTGCGGCCCGATGTGGGGTCGTCGGAACGCCTTAGAAATCCCGTATTGACGGAAGGTACGGGATGTGCTATAATGGTGGCGTGGGTTGAGGCCCGCCTGCATGACTTCGTCTCCTCTTCGCTCCCGCCCGCCACCCACACGGGTGAAAACCTTCCTCATCTCACTGGGTTGTCGATGGCACGTCGACAAGGGAAGTCGACGCGCTATTCATCCTGCTTGGGCAGGCACTTTGTCGTGTTGCGTATTCAGTCGGTTGCACTGTGCGAGGGGGGAGCAACACGACGCGCACCGTGTCGGCACCACTCACCGTAGGTAGGAGGGCACCGTGACCGCTTCTGAGGATCGCATCGTCCAGCTTGCCGAGAAGATCCGGCGATTTGGATTGGAGGGCGTGGACAAGACGCTATCTGAGCAAGATACCAAGGCGGTTCTGGTCGAACCCCTGCTGGAGCTCATCGGATGGGATGTACACGATCCCGCACAGGTCACGAGAGAGGATCGACCGACCGAACGGCCAGTCGACTACTCGCTCAAGATACGGGGCGAGCCTGTGGTTCTGGTTGAGTGCAAGCGGCTGGCCAATAGGCTTGATAGCCCCAGGGATCTTGAGCAGGCGCTGTCATACGCCTCGTCGGCGGGGGTGCGATGGTGCGTGCTGACCAACGGCTGCCTGTTTCGTATCTATAACAGCCTCGCGGAGGAAGTCGCAAAGAAGAAGTTGCTTGAGGAAGTGGACCTCGCTCGTGTTGGTCAGACTGACGGACTGTTTCCCAACCGAGCAGTGCAGAGCCTCGAGCTGATCTCGCCCCAGAGCATCGAAACAGGGCGAATAGACGAGGCATGGGAACAGCGATACACCGGGACCAAGATACGCGAGGTGGTCAGGGAGCTGTGGAGAGAGCCGGACCCAGGCTTGGTCAATCTGGTGAGACAACGCATGAAGGAGCGGGGCCGAACATTGAGCGTGAAAGACACCAGCAGATGGCTGGGTACGCTTGATGTCAAGATCGAGGCACGCCCTGGAGCAGTCCCTGCGGGGAAGACAGAGCGAAAGCCTTCACCGCCGGCAGGGCGTGCCACGCAAATGAGAATCGGCAGCTACAGCAGCCAAGTCAGGTATTCAAACGAGGTCTTGATCAACACTGCGGAGTGGCTGATCCAGCAGGGAAGGCTGAACGAGGTACAGTGCCCAGTCCGAATGGGGCGAACGAGAAGCCTGATAAACACAGAGCCGAAGCATCGAGACGGCGTAGACTACAAAGCACCGAAGGAGCTATCTAACGGACTTTGGCTCGAAGCCAACTTGAGCGGTCGTGACTGCATCAGGAACGCCAGGCGTTTACTTAAGGAGTGTGGGTACTCTGCGGAGATGCTGGAAGTCGAGCAGCTGCCGTGACTGCACGGACTTGCCGCGATGGGCTCGGTCCTGGCACGCACGGCAGAGCGAGCCAGCCGACTCGATTGGAGGGGAAATGGGAACAAGAGACATGAGTCCGTACGGTGGTGAGCAGTCGACCTCGAAGGCCGCAAGGGCACAGTGCCACCCGTTCGGGGACCCGGCTACGGCTCGAGTTTTCGTAGTCGGCCACGATCCCAGACTGCAGAGAAGTGAAGCGCAGGCAGAGACTGTCTTCTTTCTGGACTACCTCGAACCAGGCAGGCCGACGTCAGCGCGCGAGGCGGCCAAGTACGATCTCGCCAGTGCAGCGGTCGAGTACATGCAATACCTGACGGGTGGCGAGGTGCCGTTGGCCGACATGTACTTCACGAACCTGTGCAACGAGTTCCTACCGCACCCGCAGAGGGGCGGCACGGTCCTCATCCCGGAGCAAGTGGCCGACCGAGGGATAGCCGAAATCGAGAAGGCGCTGCGCCAAGGGAAGCCGCAGGTCATGATCCCCATGTCCCTGCAGGTTTTCTATCACCTTGCCCGTTCGGGTTTCGTGGCCATGGAGGAGCGGGAACGCGAGCGTTTCTTGCGACAGGCGGCTCCCAAACCCAAGCAAGCGCAGCTCGGAGCCTACGTGCAATCCACACCGAGAACCTTTCTGGGCGTGTGCGGTAGGCAGTTCTTGCACAGCAGCGTACCGGTGGTCCCAGCGGTACACGTGAAAGCATGGCCTCTCAGGGGGCGTTTCATGGCGTATGAGTCGGCCATGCAGAGCGCAGCGGCCATTATCAAGGCACGCGTGGGGTAGTGACCTTCGGTGTTGCCCAGATGTGGACTACGCGCGACTGGACGCAGGGAGAGGCCGACCTCAAAGTGGTTCACAGCAGGCGTGAGCAAGCGAGGCAACCGGGGGATCGCTGAGAAGGGTTAGTATATGACGCGCGAGTTCGAACACAGGGGGAAATGGTGGTTGCCCGCCCAAGAGGACAGCCAGATAGACGGCAGTCTCACGTACTCCCCCGACGACGGGGCCATCCTCGAACTCTCCGGTGCGTTCGGCGATCTCTCACAAGTGATGGCGAGCCAGCGGCTCTCGACCCCGAGACTCATCCTCGGAACCACCGCCTCCCGCCAAGAGATCACTCTCGTTAACTGCGTTGAGAAACATAGGTCGCTCGGCGTAGCGTACGGTGCAGGGTATGCCACCAGTTCTTACCAGCCCCAGGTGGTGCTTGTGGGGTGCCACTTCCAGAACTACGAAGCGCTGACCTTCGCGAGGCTGCATGTGCGCTACTCACACCTCGACGCCTGGGCCGGCCTCCGCCATTTCGACTTCGCTCAGGAAGAAGGGATCACCAAGATATCGTACAGCAGGCCGGAGCCCATTCCGGCCGACCTTGGTGGCGGCGTCACGGTGTCGGTTACGTCGGCGGGTTCGGAGCACTGGGAAGGGTCACCTACAACACGTGTGACCATCGAACGCGAAGCGCGGATAGGGATACAGATTGGCGAGCAGGCCCACCTCGAGAGGTTTCTCAAGCCCATTCGTCTTACACAGATATTCTTGAGCCTCGCAGTCGGTGCGGCTGTGCACCCCGTTAAGGTCACCGGTACGCGACAGGAGACGCTCGGAGGTGCTCCGATTGCTCGATCTGTCGACATCTTGTACCACCCCGCGCTCGCGGTCCCCCTGCACGGGGTGGTCTTCCCCACCGACATGACATTCACACTTGCGGGCATCACCGATAGGTTTGAGCCATTCCTCCGCAACTGGTTCCAAACCGCCGAACTGCTGGGCCCTGTTGTGAACCTGTACTTCACCGCCCTGGCTGAGACCGGCATATCGGCAGAACATCGGTTCCTGACCCTGTGTCAAGCCCTAGAATCCCTTCACCGGCGGCGTCACGGAGGGCAGTACCTATCGCGGGACGAGTACGCACCGGCATACGACCAGTTGATCGGTGCAATACCCGATTGGATTGCGCCGGACCATCGGGCTGCGCTGGTAGCAAGACTGAAGTACGGCCACCAATTCTCCCTGAGGAAGCGCCTCACAGACATCTTCAGCGCCCACGACCCGGTGCTGCGCGATGTGTTTCCCGACCCCCCGGCTTTCATCAACAAGGTGGTCAAGACTAGGAACTACTTCACTCACTACGACGAAGACGACAAGCAGGATGCTGCGACGGGCGGCTTGGAACTCCACCGTCTTGCGACTAAGGTACGCACACTTATCGAGGTGTGTCTCCTCAGCGAAATTGGATTCACCTCAGAGGAGCTCCGGAAACAAGCCCAGGCGATCTCCTCTCGGCGAGTGATTGAAGCTATCGAATACGAGTAGCCGCAGCCAATCAGGAGGACAGCATGGTCATCCTGGACGATCTGATGGCCTTCCTCAACGACTTCATGGGCGACGTGGGGGACAAAGACCCTTACATGCCCAATGGTCTCCAGGTGCGAGCCAGGGAGGAAGTCAAGGTCCACGCCACCGCTGTTGGTGCGCGAGCCTCTGCGACGAGCGCCGTGCCAGGTATCGCACCCAGTTCCGCTGGTGGACCGGGACCGCGCCAGGAAGCCGGGGAGGCACGATGCCGATCGGGGAATCCCGACAGTGCGTTGAAGCGAAGGAAGGTGTGTATGCTGAACCCATGGAGTTTTGACGGCAACAGCTTGCAGCGTCTGGTGGACCGACTCTCTGCCGTAGGTACGGATCGGGAGGCGACTGAGATCTGGGAGGACCTGTACCTGCATCGGCTAGCTGCCAGAAGCCAAGACAGGCACGAAGGTAGGATCCCTCAGGACCGGCGCCAGCCGTGTGCGTACCGCACTGCGTTTCAGCGGGACATAGACAGAATCATCCACTGCGTGTCTTTCCGTCGCCTGATGCAGAAAACCCAAGCGTTCATATCCCCGGAACCCGACTATTTCAGGACGCGGCTGACTCATACGCTGGAGGTGGCAGGATTCAGCAAGGGCGTGGCCCGGGCGCTGCGTGCCAACGAGGATCTCGCACAGGCCATCGCCTTGGGGCACGATCTCGGACACACACCCTTCGGACATATGGGGGAACAGGCGTTGCAGGAAATCCTAGGTCAGAGGAACGGAAACGTGGAATTGCAGGGCAAGAGGGCTGAGATAGCCAAGAGCGCTCAGGAGGCGGGCATAACGTTCGATCACCACCGTCAGAGTTGGCTCATCATTACGGGAGAGGAGGGTGTCCTCACTGAACCACTAAACCTGACGCAGGAAGCCGCGTACGGGATCAGGCGTCACCGGATGGACAGGACGCCAGAGGACGGCGAGCCTGAAGAGACACTCGAAGAGCAGATTGTAAAATGGGCTGACGACATAGCTTGGGTGAATCACGACATGTACGACGCGATGGAGGCAGAGATACTGAGCCACAGCGAGTTGCCACTGCAGTCCCTACAGCGATGGGGTGGTGCGTCTAGAGAGAGGATTGACAGCATGCTCAGGGATCTCATCGATACAAGTGCGGAGAGGCTCCGCGGTGACCCGGAGGCTACTGTAGTTGACGGCGAACGCGTTGTCGCTGGCTCTGACGACTTGAAGCAGGAACTGGAGCGCCTCAAGGGGGTCATCGCGAAGAAGGTATGGGAGAACACTGAGGTTGCGCAGCGAAACACGGAGGCGCGACATTACATCCACGCGCTCTTCGAGCATTTCTATGTGCATCGCGACGAGCTGCCAGCCCCCACGAAGGACAGGGTGACAGCCGCCGGTGGATCGAAGGAAGAACTGATTAGGGCGTTGAAGGATCACATTTCTGGCATGACCGACAAATACGCCCTGGACCGCTACCAAGAGCATTTGGGCCCGGCAACGCCACTTCGATGCAGCGCGGCAAAGACCCCGCAGCGCGAGCGCTATTGGCGGATTTCTGACGACTCGCCTCAGGCGGAGAGCGCAGGCTGCTGTGTGAGAGCGAACTTCGGGTTGCTGAAAGGGGCCAGCGTACAGTCTGACCAGTGTCTGTACGACGTCTACTTCCTACCAGAGGATCACAGAGCCGAGCCCCACAGGTTCACAAGCAACGCACCGATCGCGCAAGTCAAGATCGTGTCGGTCGAGCGCGAGTGGTGCACCGCCATGGTGGTTGACATCGCTACTGGCTCCACGGTTAAACCCGGGCATGTTTTGGTCCGCCACGACCCCTAGCCACGGGTGCCGGCGCAGCCGACACCCGCCAGCGCGCTGCCGGACGCGGCGTTGCAGGTGCTGGACGTGGTGACCGTGCGCGATCCGGGGGCTGGGGTGGCGTGTCGGGGCAGGCGTGCCGGGTCCGGGGGATCGTGGAGCCGTACGACACGACGAAGAGGCCGTTGGTGAACGGCCAAAGGGTCGCGCTGGGGGCGCGGTAGGCGGGCTTGTGGGCAGTCGCAAGATGCGATGGTATAATGAGCGGGGGTATTTGGGGGAGAGTGATTGGACGGAGTCGGCCGTGTGCTGTGAGTGGGCAGTGGGCGTACGTGCAGTAGCGGTGTGTTGGAAGGGATGTGCAGTTTGACACTGCAGTGGCGACTGGGCCCATGAGGGCACGGTTGACGAGGCGAGACGGTCCGCAGACGGGGTCTGCGGACCTTTTTTGTTGACTCGTAGTCTGACTACGAGTCAACCGTGGGCTTGACAAGGATGAGTGAGCTGCGCAATAGCTTCGCGAAGAGGCTGAAGGCCCTTCGCATCGGTAAGGGGTTGACGCAGGAAGAACTGGCGGGGAGGGCCAACCTCTCGACCAGCTTCGTCAGCAACTTGGAGCGGGGCCTCAATGCACCCTCATTCGAAAGCCTTGAGCTGATTGCCAAAGCCCTGGATGTTTCCGCCAGGGATCTGTTCGATTTTCGGGGTCCGGGGTTAGCGGCAAGCAAGAGCGGTGAGAGCCAGCCTGGTGCTGGCGAATGTGAGGTGAGCCGTGGCCGACTTGGGCGAATCGATGCCTGCGCTGGAGATCAGTCAGCAGAAGTTGAGGGAGTGGGGTGAGCAGTGGCTGGGCACCACAAACCCGGTGACTGGGAAGGAGAAGGAAGCGGCGTGCTTCGACAAGAAGCAGTCGGTCAATTTCGCAGCCTTCATTGACCGCGCCTTCGCCGAGGCACTTGCAGTCATGCTCGGTGGGGTGCCAATACAGAAAGCCAGGAGCAAGGACCTTCTGCCGGCGAAGCCGGACTGTGTTGAGACCGGGAATGTTAAGGTGATCGGCGGGGTACGGCCGCAGCTGTTCGACGTGGGGTATCGGCCGGATGGCGTGCGGGTCGCGTTTGACAGCAAGACGCTGAATGACCGCAAGAGTATCAAGAAGAACTGGCAGAACATGATCAATGACCTGGCCACCGAGGCGGCGAACGTTCACACCCGCTATCCGTACGCAGTGGTGTCATTCGTCGTTGTCATACCAGAGCCAGCACTTGCTGCGAAACAGGCGACGGACATGGTCCGTACTCTGGAAAGGCTTGGGACCAGGAGGGATGTGTTGGACCAGACTCATCTGGCAGAAGTTATCTCCATGCTGGTCTGGGACCCGGAGACAGGGCGCATCTCTGCGTCGGTTCCTCCGGCGGACTCCATCATCCGTATTGAGAGGCACTCGGAGAGGTTGTATCCGCACTACTTAGCTCGATACAAGGGGCTGCCGCCGCACGCAAAGAAGGCGGAATAGGCCGTCTTCTGGCACAAGCCTGACCCACGTGGTAGAATCGGGACATACTCCATCCACGGTGGATCCGGGATGTCCTTCCCCTCGAACAAGAAGCCCGTGACCAGTCAGAAGCGCAGGGGTGGCTACTACACGCCGCTGGCCCTGGCGCAGTACCTCGCAGAGTGGGGCATGAGAGGTGGGACGCAGCGCGTCCTGGAGCCCTCCTGTGGCGATGGCAACTTCGTTGCTGCGATCCTACGGAGTGCAGAGCAGCGCGAATTGGCTGGCCCGCTGACCATCGTTGCGGTGGAGATCGAGGAGGAGGAGCTGGAGAGGGCGAAGGGGAGAGTTGCACCGTTCACCGAGGGGGGCTTGGACTTTGATGTCACGTGGATACGGGGTGACTTCTTCAGGGTGTATAGAGAGTTAATGCTCACCAGCAGGTTTGACCTAGTGGTTGGCAACCCTCCGTTCATAAGATTTCAGTACTTCGATGACGACAGCCGCGCGGCGGCGTTTCGATCTCTTCGGAGCGCAGGATACAAGCCCACCAAGCTGGCGAATGCCTGGGCGGCGTTTGTGCAATTGAGCATCGAGCTGCTGGACGAGGGCGGTCGCTTGGCCATGGTGGTGCCCGCAGAACTGCTACAGGTCAACTATGCGCGCCAATTGAGGGACCGGCTGGCTCATCAGTTCGCGCGTGTAGTCATCGTTGGTTTCAAAGAGCTTGTGTTCCCCGAGATACAGCAGGAAGTGGTGCTTTTGCTGGCAGAGGGGAGGACGTGGAGGGGTGATCAGGCTTCTGACATCTACACGGTTGAATTCCGCGACGGTGAGGAGTTGCTTCGGGCGCGTGAGTTGGAGAGTTGCATTTCGCACGGGGCGGCGAAGCACTCAAGGCGGGGGATGAAGTGGACGTCCCTGTTTCTTCAGGAGTCCTATTTTGCTGCTCTAGATGAGGCTGAGAGAGCCGCAGGGCTGTGCCGTCTTGGCGACCTGGCGGAGGTTGACATAGGGATCGTCACGGGGCGCAACGCCTTCTTCGTGCTGACGGAGGCGCAGAGGGACACGCTGGGAGTGTCCCACCTAACGGCGCCGATCATTGGGCGAACATCCGCTCTGAGGTCGATTGTGTTTGATGGAGAGGGGTTTAGGCACTACAGCGCTTCACATCCCTGCTTCCTGCTGGACCTGACGGGAGTTGAGTTCGAGGCATTCCCAGAGACATTGAAAGCCTACATACGTCGCGGGGAGGACGCAAACGTCCATCGAGGTTACAAGTGTCGAATTAGGCGCCGGTGGTTTGATGTGCCGTCGGTGTATGTTCCCGAGGCATTTCTTTTTCGCCAGATTCACGATTATCCCTTGCTGGTGGTAAATGAGGGGAAGGTCACGTCCACAGATACGATACACAGGGTGCGCGTCAAGCCGGGCGTGAGCTCGAGGCGATTGGCGGCCCTCTCGTTCAATTCGCTTACGCTGGCCTGGTCGGAGGTGTGTGGCAGAAGCTACGGTGGGGGGGTCCTGGAATTGGAGCCTACCGAGGCAGAGGAATTGCCTGTGCCGTACTCGGATGCTGTGGAGATCGACGTGGAGAAGGTGAACGCCCTGCTGAGCAGGGGGCAGGCGATTGAGGCGCTTGACTACGTCGATGAGGTGGCGCTGAAGAGCTATATTGGGCTTGACACGTTCATAGTGGAGAAAGTGCGAAGTGCTTGGCAGCAGCTGCGAGATCGGAGGAGCAACAGAAGACGCGGTACATAGGGCATGGCGGTATGGAAGCGACGTGGTGACAGAGGAGTGCCGATTTCCCTCTTGGGCGGCCCAGGCCATCAACACAATAGCATGAGGCCGCAGTCCTTCAGGAGACAAGGATGATTACCCTTGATCACCTGATGTCTTTCCTCGACGGTTTCATGGGCGACGTGGGGGACAAAGACCCCCACATGCCCAACGGGCTCCAGGTGCGAGGCCGGCAGGAGGTCGAGCTCCTCGCCACCGGCGTCAGCGCCAGCCAACGCCTCTTCGAGGAGGCGGTGGCCCGCAAGGCCGATGCCCTCCTGGTGCACCACGGCCTGAATTTGCCCCCGGGACAGCTCCTGGACACCATCTTCACCCAGCGGCTGCGTTTCCTCTTCCAGCACGATCTTTCCCTGATCACCTACCATTACCTCCTGGACAGCCACCCCGAGGTCGGTCACAACGTCCAGATCATCAAGGGTTTGGGCGCCCAGCCCACGGAGCCCTACGGCGAAGGTGGCTGGGGCTGGTACGGAGAGTTAGAAAGACCGTTGGCCCTGGACCATCTGATACAGGAGTGCCAGCGGCTGTTCGGTCAGGTCCGCGCCAGCTACCCCTTCGGCCCAGCGCAGGTCCATCGTTTGGTGGCCCTGAGCGGCAAGGGAGCGCCCGGCCACGCGGAGATGGAGGGGCTGATCCGGGAGAAGGTGGATCTCTACATCACCGGCGAGCCCCACGAATGGAACCGGGAGTTGTTTCGCGAGGCGGGGATCAGCTTCTTCGCCGGCGGCCACTACAACACAGAGAAACTGGGCGTGCTGGCCCTGGGCGAGGTCATCAGAGGCCAGTTCGACGTAGAGGTGGAGTTTCTCGACCTGCCCAACGAGATATGAGGCTCCTCGCGCCTCCAGCCACAGCTAGGCGTTGGGTCAAGCGAAGGACTAGCGATTGAGGGATTCGAGCATGGGGTCCTATGTTCTAGATCATGCCGAAGTGCCTGAATGCTTGCCCCTGCGGAGCGCAATTACGGCAATGGAAGTAGCGCGGGTGTTGTGGTTGGGGTGAATACGCCTGCGCAGAAGCCTTTTCTTTGCCAAACAGGGATTTGACGAAGAACCGGTGGCCAGTATCAGTTTGCGAAAGCAAGCATTTGGGGTGTAATTGGGGGGAGTTCGCAAATGGCATGGTTACTGGGAGAGGCGTCGGCCTAATGCGGCGAATTGGGTAATGAGGCGGAAAGATGTCCGTATAATCAGTAGTTACGGGCCTTCCACACAACTTCGAAGGAGTTTCAGAATGCCGAGAAACAGTGAAAGTAGACGTATTGAGTTACGCACAGGAGCATTGGTTCGTCTCACCGAGTTCCTCTGCTATCCCGAAAAACCCACAGCATATCCTCTTGGCATAGCCATTTTGCAGCTTGAGCGAGCGCAAAGTGATGCTATCACAACAGTTCGGGGAAAAACAATACAGAAGTGTCCTTTCTGTGGCCTTGTTCATGATGCTATCGAGGCTTATATATCCATTGATTTGTCGGACTTGACTTGCCCTTGTGGCTCAAAGAACCAACGCGTAACACTCACCCGTATCGAGGCGATTGATCAAGAGTCGCAGACATATGAATTCGAAGCAGAGATTGTCTGCAGAAAATGCCATCGCCTATGGCCACGGGTTCGTCGCAGGCTAGATCGAGCATTGGGAGGCGTTAAGAAACTACGGATTTCGGGCGTCAAAGGGGAAGCGGAGGTGCAATTCAAAGAGTGAGAGACAGGGAGCATAGCGGGTCTTGGCTGGGTTCTGGAACATATGCTATTCGTCTACAAAGAGAGCCACACGGCCACGATTGGCCCTCGATCTACCGGCTGTCCGTGATCAATAGCGTTGGGATGGAGTGTGCAGATGTTGGATCTACTTCTCAGTACGAGGTCACACTCTATTGTCAGCTCTGCCTGGAGTATCACACTACTACGGAAAGCATAACGCTCCTACGAATTCTGCCTGGTCATTGCAGGCAATGTCAGTCTGAGGACTTGTGTTGGTCAATTGGCGATCTCGTGTTTTCGGATGTAGGAATTGCCACTTGGCTATGGAGATTCCGATGCAATGGATGTGACGCTATGAGCTACGTTCACACACCTTGGTCGTCTAGAATTGGCACAGAGGCGCATCCATTGAAAGGGGTAGACTATCTGATCGCGGATTCCTCCGTTGCGCAAGTGACAGCAGTTGATGCGTAAGGCAACGTGTAACGGCGCCTAACACGTCCCTGCAGCGGATCGGGCCATCGCCGGTGTCGTAGCGTCCTTGCCTATGCTTGATAAGCTGCGAACTCTTGTCGCTCACTTTATAGTCCGGCACCTCCGCCGTGCCCGCCCCCTCGTGATCCAGGCCTGGCTCTGGCTGGCAGCCGATACCGACGACGTTGAGGAAAAGTGGCCCGCAACGCCGATGCCCTCCTGGTGCACCACGGTCTGACTCTGCCAGCAGGACTGCTCCTCGACACCATCTTCACCCAGCGGGTGCGCTTCCTCCTGGAACATGACCTTTCCCTGATCGCCTACCATTACCTCCTGGATAGCCACCCCGAGGTCGGTCACAACGTCCAGATCATCAAGGGTCTGGGCGCCCAGCCCACAGAGCCCTACGGCGAAGGTGGCTGGGGCTGGTACGGAGAGTTAGAAAGACCGTTGGCCCTGGACCACCTGGTACAGGAGTGCCAGCGTCTGTTCGGTCAGGTCCGGGCCAGTTACCCCTTCGGGCCAGCGCAGGTCCATCGTTTGGTGGCCCTGAGCGGCAGGGGAGCGCCCGGCCACGCGGAGATGGAGGGGCTGATCCGGGACAAGGTGGACCTCTACATCACCGGCGAGCCCCACGAATGGAACCGGGAGTTGTTTCGCGAGGCGGGGATCAGCTTCTTCGCCGGCGGCCACTACAACACAGAGAAACTCGGTGTGCTGGCCCTTGGGGAAAAGATCAGAGGCCAGTTCGACGTAGAGGTGGAGTTCCTGGACCTGCCTAACGAGATATGAGGCCGTGCCCCGATCTGGTAGGATGCTGGGCAGTTGGCGATGAGCACTGCCGAGCCAGCGTGCTACCAGCAGAGCAGGCCCGAGAATCCTTCGTCAAACAATAGTCGCTCTTCCTGAGACCTCTTCGCCTCTTCCCGGTCCGCCCTGCACACCGGGCACTCGCCCCCCTGGTAAGCCCTGCCACACAGAGGGCAAAGCAGGGGCGGCTCCTGCGCCAGGCCCAGGGGAGCGATGATGACCAACACCTCGTGGGCCGCCATTTCGTGGAGAAGCTCATCGATCTCCACGTCCCCGACGTGCAGGGTTGCCCCAGGCGCGGCGTAGCGCACAGGTCCTCGGAGCACCCTGGCGCCCATCTCTTGGGCTACCGAGGCCAGCCTTTCGGTATCATCCCACGAAACCATGGTTTACCTCGCGTCCCTGACCTGGACTCATCGTATCACGGGCAGAGGGTAGGGTGGCCGCTGCATCAGGATCATACGCAGGCCGCTGCGGACGGTGCGCCACAGGATACGTCCGTACCCTTCGCCTCTCCTGCGGGCTGAGGTATGCACTATCAGGCCTCTGTCAAAGGCGACTTTCGTCACGTTGCTCAGCCGCCACGAGAGATCGACGTGTTCTCCTGCTGGAAGCGACACGTTGCAGCCACCTGCCTTCCAGAAGGCTTCTCTCCGCACCGCATAGTTGTTGCCGGAAAAGCAGCTCACGCCCAGGGTATGAAGCGCCATCATCAGCCCCAGATACAGGTACCAGAGAAAGACCTTCTCGAAGGCGGTGCCGTCGCCATAGCGGAAGGGGCCAAAGACGGCGCCCAGCTCATGATCACGCTGGAAAGCAAGGGCGATCCTCTCCAGCCAGTCTGGCGGCACGATGGTATCAGCGTCGGTGCTGGCGAAAATCTCGCCCTGGGCCACGTTCGCTCCCCGCTGGCGGGCGCGACCTATGCCCATCCTGGCTTCTGTCACCATCAGCGCCCCGAACTGGCGAGCGATCTTCGGTGTGGCATCGGTGCTGGCATTGTCCACCACGATCACCTCGAACCGGGTCCTGGGATACCTTTGCCGTTGGAGGGCTTCCAGGCATGCTTCCAGGTATCGTTCCTCGTTGTGTGCTGGAATGATCACGGAGACAAAGATCTCGCTGCGTCCCGTCCCCCAGAGAGACATCTCCCGTTCTCCTCGCCTTACACCTGACCAGTCCTGGATAGCCTAATAAAACAAAAGAATTATATCACACCCCCTCTGTAACCTCAAGTTGGCTTTCGGGCGCGACTACTCGACGCAAAGATTGGGGGTGCTGGCCCTGGGGGACGTGATCAGGGACCGCTTCGACGTGGCGGTGGAGTTCCTGGACCCGCCCAACGAGGTGTGAGGCCTCCCGTCCGTCCACGGGTGCATATGTGCCGGTCGTAGAAAGGCCTTCACAAGTGTTCCGGTTGGGCCGCTGAGCGACGCGCTTAGTTTGTGCGGGATTATGGGCGGGCCGACGTTACTGCTGGAGGTGGTCTCTTAGAGCCGCAATGATGGCGTCAACTTCGTCTTGGATATCGCCGCGCATAGGAGACACTTCGAAAATCCAACCCCCGTCTTCTGCCCGCCTCTGAAAATGGTGTGGGTGACTCTCCAGCTGGTGCAGCTGAGCCACCCCTTCGTGAGGGTAGTCGTCCCAGCCGAAGAGCCGCTTGTCGCCAGGGTAAGGAAGCTCCAGATCAATCAGGGCGTAGGAGTAGCTTTGGGTAGTGGGATCGTAATGTACGTCGAGGAAGCGGGTCTCGTCAAGAGAAGCTCGGACCTTGGCCCCAAGAAGGCCCACTTCGGTGAAAAGCCCGCTGGCTATCAGCTTCTCAATGACCTCTTTGTACCAGACCGTCATAGAGCCTCGAGCATGTGCAGGAGCTCGGTCAACTCGTGATCGATGGCTCGCCACTCTAGGAGATCGGTGTAGAGGGTGTGATCATCTGGGGACACGCCTTCTGTGTTGACCTTGCGCTCCAGCTCTCCCTGAGAGCTGTGCTTTCGCTGAAGTCGTGCCCTGGACCCCCTGAGATTCAATATGCGCTCTGATACTCCAGCCGCGATCCCCTTGTAGATGAGGTCCTCATCACTCGCGGGGAGGATGGCCGTGGCCCTTTCCAGCAATTGGTGAGCGTCAGATGGGATAGGCATACCCAGATTCCTCCCTTAGCGCCCCGGCTTCCTGCGCGTTCTCGTGATTGACTATACCATGATTGTTACCCGAGGGCAACGAATAGGTCGGTTCTAGCACTTGATACCACCCTGCCTCATCTGAAACCCGGTCCGCCCAGCTGTCGCACGTTCAGGCGGTGCGATCTCTAAGGAGTAACGTGGTGGCGGTCCGCCAAAGCATGCGTAGGTCCAGCAGCAGCGAACGCGTGCGGACGTACTCCAGGTCCAGCTTGAGCTTCTCCGGCATCAGGCGGGTAACGTAATCCTCATCCACCGAGTCGCCATGGAGCATGGAGGCCTCGTCCCGGTACTCCAGCTGCGTGGGGCCGGTGATCCCCGGTTTCACACCGAGCACCTGCCGCTGCTCTTCGCTGTAGAGGGCCACGTACGTCGGGTCCTCCGGCCTGGGTCCCACCAGGCTCATCTCCCCCTTGACCACGTTGAATAACTGGGGCAGCTCGTCCAGCTTGGTCCGCCGCAGGAACCTCCCAGCCCGCGTGATGCGGGGGTCGTCCCTGTAGGTCACCGCGGGGCCCCTGTGCTCCGCCCCCTGCACCATGGTTCGGAACTTGTACATGAAGAAGGGACGGTCGTGCTGGCCTACCCGCTTCCCCCGGTAGAAAACCGGCCCCGGGGAGTCGAGTTTAACCCACAGGGCCAGGATGGCCAGCAGGGGCCACAGCAGGGCCAGCCCCACCAGGGAGAGAATCAGGTCCAGGGTCCTCTTGGCCACGGGGTCACCTACGGTGTTTGGAGACCACTTTGGTCACGGCCTCGATCACGTCCTCCACGTCCCTCTCGCTCATCCTGGGATAGAGGGGCAGGGAGACGATCCGCTCGTACGCCCTCTCAGCCACGGGGAAATCCCCCCTCTGGAAGCCGTACCGCTCACGATAGTAGGGGTGGAGGTGCAGGGGGATGAAGTGTACAGAGGCTCCCACGTTCTCCCTGCGCAGGGCCTCGATGAACTGGGCTCGATCGATGGTCAGACCCTCCAGGTCGAGTTGAACGATGTACAGGTGCCAGGAGTGTCGCACGTGATCTTTGATCTGGAGCGGAGTCACCTCGCGGATGTCCTGGAAGGCCTCGGTGTACCTCTGGGCGTACCGCTCCCTGACTCGCTGGAACTCCCCTTGTTTGGCCAGTTGATGGAGGCCCAGGGCGGCCTGGATGTCGGTCATGTTGTACTTGTAGCCAGGGAGCAGGACCTCATAATACCACGATCCCTGGTCCGAATACCGCTTCCAGGCGTCCTTGCTGATGCCGTGCAGCCTGAGAATGTTGACCAGCTCGGCCAGGCCGTCGTCCTCCGTACAGACCATCCCCCCTTCGCCCGTGGTCAGGTTCTTGGTGGCGTAGAAGCTGAACACGGTCAGGTCTCCGATGGTGCCGATCCTGCGACCTTTGTACTCTGCTCCCATGGCGTGGGCGGCGTCCTCGATGACCAGCAGGCCGTGCTCCCCTGCCATGGCTCGTATCTCGTCCATCTCGCAGGGCTGCCCGCCCAGATGGACCGGGATGATTGCTTTCGTGCGGGGGGTGATCTTCTTTCGTATCTCCACGGGGTCAATGTTGAGGGTGTCCGGGCAGACGTCTGCCAGGATGGGCACCGCACCTTGGTGGACGATGACGTTGGACGTGGAGCAGAAAGTCAGCGGCGTGGTGATGACCTCGTCGCCCGGGCCGACTCCACCCGCCACCAGGGCCAGGTGCAGGCCCGCCGTGCAGGAACTGACGGCCAGGGCATGCCGGCAACCCACGTATTGAGCGAAGGCGCCCTCGAAGGTCCTGGTCTTGGGCCCCATGGTGATCCATCCGGAGCGGAGGGTGTCCAGGACCTCGGCGTACTCCTCCTCCCCCAGCGTGGGCGCGAAGGGAGGCAAGAACCCCTTCCTCACCGGTGTGTCATTCTTATCCATCTTCCTCGCTCGTCCTCTTCTGGTAGGTGATGGACACCGAACCGTGATACTCCTGGGGGGATTGACTGACCTTCGCCCATTCCATACTCTCGTAGAAGAGTCTGGCCCCAGGATTATCCTCCCGGACCGACAGCGTGACCATCTGACATCCTCGCTGACCCGCCTCCCTCAAAAAGAGCTCAGTCAGGCGCCGTCCCATGCCCGAGCGCCTTTGGGAAGGCTCGACCCCGATGGAGACCAGGCTGGCCGCCCCCTTCTCTGGCCCTGGGGCGAACTCAACGGGCCCGCTGGAACCCCGTGCCAGCATCGAAGAGAGAGCCTGGGGCAGAAGGTCTTTCCTCTCCCAGGCCAGGCGCAGCGTCTCCGCTGGGCTGCTGATCAACCGGGCTGCCAACGCGGCCAGCATGGCGCCGCCTCGCCGGCGAAACAGAGAGCGGTGGTAGGCCTCTGCCCTGGTGGTCCCGGCCACGAACCCCACTACTCGCCCATCGGCGTCGAGGGCGACGTAGGCGATGGCCTGGGGGCTGTCTACGTACCAGCCGTACATGGCGCGCAGGAACGAGGGCCCGAGGCGAGTCAGGTAGTAGCCTGGAAAGCACGCCTCGTGCATCGCCGCTACCTGTTCCACGTGCCCCAGCGCCAAACGCTCGTACCGGAGCTCATTCATCGCCGGCTTTCTCTTTTCGTGGCCGTGTCACTCTCTGAATCAGGAAGCGACCTGCGCCGACGAGGAACCCGGCGCCGTAACTCAGATGCAGGCAGGCGAAGGCGGGAGGAAGGAGAGGCAGATACCGCCATCCCTCCCTGGCGGCTATGATGACTGACGCAAGAATGGACACCACTACATAGCAGCCCACGATGGTGGCCAGAAGCAGGGTGAACCAGGGACTGATCAGGCTGAGCAGGGCGCTGAGGGCCAGGCTCGCCACGAAGAGGGCGGGAATGAAGTGGCGCAATCTCACCAGCCGCGGGTGCTTGGCCACCACCCTCACCTTGCCCAGCCCGTAGCGAAAGTACTGCCGGCAGAGGGCCGCGAGGGAGCCGCGCCCGTAGTAGAAGGACCTGAGCGCTGGCGTGAGGAGGAGTTTCCCGCCGAGGCTGCGAAGCCGGTAGTTGAACTCGTCGTCCTCACTGCCCACCAGTTCCTCGTCGAAAAGCCCGACCCGATCGAATACCTGCCGCCGGTAGGCGCCAAAGGCCAGGGTGTCCACGTACTGCTCCCGCTCAGAGTAGCGAAATAGGGCGTCTCCTACACCGAAGGGGCTGCTCATGGCCAGGGCGATGGCCGTGGCGGTGTCGGTCTCCCCGATGGTCTCGATGGGCCCACCCACGCAGTCGGCGTCGGTCCTGGACAGGTACTCCACGCAGGAGGAGACGTAGTCTGGCGCCAGATAGCAGTGGGCGCTGATGATCATCAGCACCTGGCCGCCAGATTCTCTGATGCCGATGTTGAAGGCCGCCGGGCTGATCCGCTTCTCATTGTCCAGCAGGCGAAGACGGGGCATCCTCTCCTGTTTGGCAGAGACTACCTCCCGGGAGCGGTCCGTGGAGCGGCCATCGACGACCAGGACCTCCAGCAATGCAGACGGGTAGTCCTGTGCCGCCAGCGAGTCGAGACACTTCCCGATGAACGCTTCCTCGTTGCGCATGGCCACGATGGCCGAGACCGGGGGAAGGTCGCTCTGTGCGTCCATGGTCCGGCCCGCCTCAGGGCGCTGCCGGGGCGGTGCCCAGCAGCGTCTCGTAGAGAGAGAGGAGCTTTTTCTCCTCCCCCTGCCAGTTGTACCTTTCTCTGGCCGCACGAAGTCCGTTCTCCCCCATCCGTGCCGCGTCCTGCGGGTGGTGGAGGAGATGGGCCATGGCCGAGGCGATCTGCCGGGTGTCGTCTGGCTGGACCAGGAGGCCACAGTCGGCTTCCGCGACGACCTCCCGGATGAAGGGGAAATCGCTGGCGATCACCGGGATGCCCGCGCTCATGTATTCGAAGAGCTTGTTGGGGGTGCCCAGCACGTTGTTGGGCGTGGGCTGGAAGCAGAGGAGCCCGGCCAGGGCGCCTTCGAAGAGCGGCGGGATCGCCTCGTAGGGGAGCAGCCCCAGGTACTTGAATGGCACATCGGTGTGCGCGTGCTGGAGCAGAGCCCTGAGTTGCCGGTTGGCGACGTGGCCGATGCGCCCGGCACACAGTATCTCCGCCCCCTCCTCCCCCAGGCTCTCCAGGGCCCGCAGACACTCGTGTAAGCCCCGATCATCGGACACCCGCCCGGCGTAGACGAAGTAGGGCCGGGCACCAGGCTCCCTTCTGTCTGTATCGCGTTTGCTGTTGACATGGTTATCGAGCCGAGAGTAGTTGGCCACCCTTACCACCCTGGCTTTGCCCTCAAACCGCCCTTCCAGGTGCCGATTGACCACCACCACACCGTCCACGCCCCTCACGGCGGTGTCCTCGAAGACCCGGAAGATGGAAGAGACGAGCCTCCGCAGGGGGCCCGGTATCCACTCCTTGGTGAGGATATCTTGGGGGTAGTTCTCGTGCACGTCGTAGACGATGGGCCGCCTGGTGAGTAACTTGATCAGGCCAGCCGGCAGCAGCAACTCGGGGTCGTGGAAGTGGTAGATGTCCGCTCGCTCCCTCAAGGCGATACGAAGGATGCGCCACCAGTTGGCAGGGCGGAGAAGCCGGCTGCTGGGTTGGGGCAGGCCCAGCACTCGGATTCCGTCCACCACCTTCTCCTCGAAGTCGGCGATGGCTACCAGGGTCACCTCGTAGCCTGCCTCCGACAGGCTCCTGGCCTGTTTCTGGAAGATACGCACGTCGAAGCAGGGGTGCACAGAACTCAGGATACGCACCTTCATGATTCGAACACCGATTGGAGATGCAGCGCTATCCTCTGGCTGGCCTTCCCGTCGCCGAAAACCGGCAGGCGCTCGCCTTGAGGCCGGAACTCGTGGATGGCCTTCTCGATGCGCTGTTCATTGGCTCCGACCAGGAGGTTCCATCCGGCCTCCGTGATTTCCACCCACTCCGTTTCCTCTCTGAGGGTGAGGCAGGGCACGCCGAAGAAATAGGCCTCCTTCTGCACGCCTCCTGAGTCGGTGAGGATGAGGCGTGCGTTCTTCTCCAGGGCGAGCATGTCCAGGTAGCTCACCGGCTCCAGCAGACGCACGTTGGATGACACCTCAAGACCCAGGCGCTCCATAGCCTGGCTGGCTCGTGGATGGGCGGGAAAGACGACGATCTCATCTGTCGAAGCCAACGCGCGAAGGATACTGGACAGGTTCTGTTGGTCATCGGTGTTGGCGGGCCGATGGACGGTGGCCAGCAGGTAGGAGCCTGGTCGAAGATCCAGGTAGGCCAGGACACGAGATGCCGTGTCCACGCCCTCGATGCTCTGGAGGACCGCGTCGTACATCACGTCACCGAAGTTGAATACGCCCGCTGCGATTCCCTCTCGCAGGAGGTTGCTTCTGGCCGTCTCCGTGGGGCAGTACAGGAGGTTGGCCACGTGGTCTGTCAGCACGCGGTTGATCTCTTCGGGCATGCTGCGGTTGAAGCTGCGCAGCCCAGCCTCCACGTGAGCCACGGGGAGGTGCAGCTTGACGGCGGCCAGGGCACCGGCCAGTGTGGAGTTGGTGTCTCCATAGACCAGGACGCAGTCAGGGCGCTCCTTGATAAGGGTCTCCTCGATCCTGATCAGGATCTCGCCGGTCTGCTTGCCGTGGCTGGCGGACCCTACGCCGAGGTTGTAGTGGGGTTCGGGGATCTCCAGCTGCTCGAAGAAGACGGCGGACATGGCATAGTCATAGTGCTGTCCGGTGTGGATGAGCACATGCTGGCCAAGATCGCGCAGTTCGCGGTCCACAGGGGCCGCCTTGATGAATTGAGGCCGGGCGCCCACGATGGAGGCTACTTTCATGGTGGGGACTCAGCGGTTGCCCACGCCGGCATAAAGGAATCCCAGCTCTTGAGCTCTGCTCTTGCTCCACACGTTCCGTCCGTCGATGAGGACGGGCGTGGCGACCCATTCCCTCAGGTCCGCCAGGTCCAGGGCGCAATACTCCTCGTGGGCCACCATGAGGATCAGGCAATCGCTGCCCCAAACCGCCTCTCTGAGATCGCGGTCGTATTCCTGGAAATGTGGGTCGTGGATGGTGACGTTGGCTCCCCGGGCGCTCAGCCTCTCCACCAGGGGTATGGTGGGGGAGTTGCGGGCATCGGAGGTATTCTCCAGATAGGAGTAGCCCAGGACCGCCACCTTTGCGCCCTGCACCTGTACACCGGCGGACACCAGAGATTCCTCGGCCAGACTGGCCACGTGTTGCGGCATACTGTCGTTGACACTTCGGGCGGTGGGAATGAGCCTGGCCTTGAGTTCGCCCCTCGTGCCGTAGAGCAACAGCCAGGGGTCCTTGGGGATACAATGCCCCCCGACGCCCGCGCCCGGGACGTGCATCGCCCTGAGAGGGGACTTGTTCACTAGTGCGCGCACTTCATGTACGTCGGCGCCGACGTTCTCGCACAGCAGCGCGATCTCGTTGGCGAAGGCTATCTGCACGTCTCGATAGGCGTTCTCCGTGGCCTTCACCAACTCGGCGGTCAGGGTGTCGGTCACATCCAGGTCGGCCTGCACGAAGTGTCGATACAGTCCTCGGGCCAGCTCAGCGGCCTCGGGTGTTTGGCCGCCGATGACCCGGTTGCAGTTTCTCAGATTGGCCAGCAGCTTGCCTGGCATGACCCGCTCGGGGCAGAAGGCGAGGTAGAAGTCCACACCGGACTTCAAGGTCGACGTCTCCTCCAATAGAGGTTTGACCACCTTCTCCATGGTCCCAGGGGCGATGGTGGATTCCACGATCACCAGTGAGCCAGGTTTGAGATGGGGCCCAAGTGCTTCTAAGGCCCCGCGCAGAGCTTCGTAGGTCGGGGCTTTGGAGTCAATGTCCACCGGGGTTTCCACGGCGATGAGGATCACGTCGGCCTGGCGACACTGCTGGTGGTCGGTTGTCACCAACAGCCGGCCACTGTCGAGGGCCTGCGCAAGTAGTTCAGCCAACCCTGGTTCTTCGCCGCTGATGGGGGAGATCCCGTCGCTTATCCTTGCGGCTTTGGCCTCGTCGCGCTCGATCCCCAGGACCTTGAATCCGGCATGCGCGAGAGTGCAGGCCACAGGGAGGCCCACATATCCCATCCCGATCACGGCCACGGTGGCCGTTTTGTCGCGGATGACTCTCTCCAGGCTTTTCATGGGTCAGAACTGGATGGTCCGGTGCTCGCGCCCGGACTCCACCATGGCCTGGGCCAGGGCCAGAGCCCTGAGGCCGTCGGCCCCAGACACCGGTGGCTGGCTGCCCTCTTCCACCGATCGTACGAACGATTCCAGTTCCACCTGGAGGGGTTCTCTCTTGCCGATCCTCAGCTTGATCATGTTGCCCTCGCCGACGCCCTTGAGCATGCCCAGCCTATCCCAGTCGCTGCCCACGTACTCGTTCTCGTAGAGGTAGAGGTCCTGGGTGAGATAGTTGACCACGAACATGCCCTTCTCCCCGGTGACGTACAACTCCCTGACCTTGGTGGGGGTCAGCCAGTTGACGTCCAGGACGCCCACCACGCCGTTGTCGAACCTCAGCAGGCCGGAGAGCGAGTCCTCATGATGGGTGTGGATCTCCTGCTCGGTCTCGGCGTAGACACGGATTGCGTTGGCCCGTGTCAGATGGCACATCACGTCCAGGTCATGGGTCGCCAGATCGATGACCACTCCCACGTCGCGGATACGGTCGGGAAAAGGACCAAGCCGGCGGGCGTGGATCTGAAACATCTTGCCCAGTTGGCCATCTTCCAGCCTGCGCTTCAGTTCGGATACCGCCGGGTTGAAGCGCTCGACGTGTCCCACCATGAGTTGCACGCCCTGGGCCTGAGCCCGCTCCAGAATCTCCCTGGCGTTGGCCACCGTGTCGGCGATGGGCTTCTCCACCAGCAGCGGCAATCCCCTCTCGATGACGTCCAGCGCCACCTGGCGATGGAGCCGCGTGGGCACGACCACTGAGACCAGATCAGGCCTCTCCTCGTCCAACATCGTGGCATGATCCCGGTAGGGCCTGGTTCGATGTCGAGACGCCACCTTGCTAGCTTGCTCTGCGTCAGCGTCGCAGACTCCGACCAGGGTCACCCCTTCCAGGGAGTCGTATATCCGTGCGTGGTTACTTCCCATGGAGCCCACGCCAATGACGGCGGCCTTGATCACAGTTTGGACACCTCGTTGACGATCTTGTCCAGTTCGTCTCGCGTGAGCGCGGGATGGACCGGCAGCGACAGCACTTCCTGGCTCATCCTTTCTGCCACGGGGAGCGACTCGTCATATCCTAGCTGACGGTAGAATGGCTGTTGGTGTACAGGAAGCGGATAGTACACCCTGGCGCCGATTCCCGCCTGGTTCAGTCTCTCCAGCGCCCCATCGCGATGGAGCCCCACCCGCACCGTGTACTGGTGGAATACGTGCCTGTACCCCTCCTTCACCTGGGGAGTGATCACGTTCGATAGCCGTTCGGAGAGGTACGAGGCGTTTTCTATACGTTTCCTGGTCCATTCTGGCAGCTTCTGGAGCTGAACCAGTCCGAGCGCCGCCTGAAGTTCGGTCATCCGGAAATTGTAGCCCAGCGTCTGATGCAGGTAGAGCTGGCTCTGGCCGTGGTTCCTGATCAGTCGGGCACGGTCCGCTATCTCGTCGTCGTCGGTGGTGATCATGCCCCCTTCGGCGGTGGTCATGTTCTTGCTGGGATAGAAGGAGAAGCATCCGGTGCCATAGCTTCCCACCTTCCTGCCGCGGATGGAAGCCCCGTGGGCCTGGCAGGCGTCCTCGATGACAGCAAGGCCATGCTCGGCGGCGATGCGCGTTATGGCGTCCATGTCACACGGATAGCCGTAGAGATGTACGGGCATGATGGCCCTCGTGCGCCCCGTGATCTTCTCTTCGATGACGCGGGGGTCGATGTTGTAGGATTCCTGGTCCACATCCACGAAGACCGGTTTGGCTCCAGTGCAGAGGATGGAATTGGCCGAAGCGATGAAGGTGAAGGGTGTGGTGATCACCTCGTCGCCGGGGCCGACGCCGTGGGACAATAGTGCGGCGACCAGGGCGGTCGTGCCGGAGGAAGTGGCGATGGCGTGTTTGACGCCGCAGAAGGCGGCGAACTGTTGTTCAAACTCCTGCACTCTTGGCCCTTGGGCAAGCTGACCCGACTCCAGAACGGCGAGGACCGCTTCCTTCTCTTCTTTTCCGATCAGAGGCCTAGATATGGGGATCATCTTCCGCCTCGTCGAGGGCGTCAGGGGGCATGGAGAGGCTGAGCTGGCAGGGGAGACAGACCATGCGCGTTTCTTCTCCCTCGCCACCTTGCTCCGTGAGCCTCCGGCCGCAGGCACACACGAACCCCACCAGCCTGGCGGGGTTGCCCTGCACCAGTCCGTGGTCGGGGACATCTCTGGTGACCACTGCACCAGCGGCGACCATGGCGAACCTGCCGACGACGAGCCCGGGCAGGACCACGGCCCTTGCGCCCACGGAGGCCCCACGCCTGATGGTGATCGGCTCCACCTGCCAGTCGTCAACTCCCTTCAGTTCCCCACTGGGCAATATGGCCCTGGGGTACTTGTCGTTGGTGAGGCAGGCGCCGGGGCCGATGAAGACCCCATCCTCCAAGGTGACCCCGTGGTATACGAACGCCCCGTTCTGGATCTTCACGTTGTCGCCTATGATCACGTCGTGGTCAACGTAGACGCCTTTCCCGATGATGCAGTTGCGGCCCACCCTGGCATTCTCCCTTATCTGGGCGTGGTGCCAGATCCTGGTGGCCTCGCCTATCTGTGCCTGGCCCGAGACCTCTGCCGTGTCGTGAATCTGTGTCCTCCCCACTGCCGTCACTCCCATCCTAGCAATGAGCCAGTTGCCCCCGCAGCCTGCTCCAGGCCAGGCGGGCAAGCTGGCGATAGAGGTGCCAGTCAGAAGTCTGCGGCACTATCACTGTCGTCAAAGAGTTGCCGGAGAGCCTCATGTACAGCCCAAGCCAAGCCGCCGAAATGAGACCATAGGAGATGGTCGTGGCCCAGGCTGCTCCCGCGGGTCCGAATCGGGGGATCCAGACCAGATTCAGGAGCACCTGGGCGATAATGCCTATGCCCCCCACGTACGTGTTGAGCAAGGGTCTGCCCCGTCCGGCGATGTCGTTAGCCAGGATGCGCCCCGCGCTGAGAAACACGATCCCCGGCAGGAGAATGCGGAACAGGTGCACCGCGGGGACGTACTCGGAGGAGTAGAGCAAGACCACGACCCACTGACTCAGCAGGAACAGCCCAACGGCACCGACGGCTGTGATCAAGAGGACGCTCCTGCTGACCAGCGGCGTGAAGGTCTTCCTGGCGTGTTCATCTTTCTCAGCCGACACCGTGGGAAAGAGGACGATGCTTGCCGACTCGGAGAGGAACCATAGTTTCTCTGCCAGGCCGACGGCGACAGAGTAGAAGCCTACCATACTGGCGGGGACAAAGGCCCCCAGCATGAACACTTCGACGCGGTAGTTCAAGAAGCCCACGATGTTTCCGAGATGCGCCTTGAGGCCGTAGCCAAAAGTGTCGCGGACGTAACCGGCGTTGAGGCGAAAGCGCACCCCTCCGGCGATTCGCCTGATCCAGGGGTACAAGAAGAGGCAGACCACGAGGGAACTCAGGAAAGTGGCCCAGATGGCCCCTCCAATCCCCAGCCCGACGGTGACAGCGAGGAGGAGGACCAGCATCAGGAGGATGAGCCTGTTCAGCACTGTTGCTGCGTTGAAGTCCTTGATGCGCCGCGCCCCCAGCAGGATCTGGTTGGCGTAGAATTGGCTGAAGAGGTTGACCGGAATCAGGAGCAGCGCCAGCAAGAGATAGGATAGGGCCACGGTAGGAAAGAGATAGCCGTGAAGGAAGACGGCCACGGCCAGCCCTATCAGAGTGGCCACGGTGCCTACGAGGACGCTCAGGATGACGTTGGTGCCCAGAACCTCTGGCAATGGATACTTGTCCTGAGCCACGTAATAGACGGTGGCCGGTCCGACCCCCAGGTTGACGAAAACGAGCACCAGCACAGGAAAGAGCGTGGCCAGCGTATAGACGCCAGTCCCCTCGGGGCCGAGTGCACGGGCGATGACCACGGAGGCCAGCAGCGCCAGGGCCAGACCGAGCACTCTGGCGGCGACGGTCACCCCGGTGTCCTTAGCGAATGTCGCTGCTTTCATGAGTAGCCCGTGACCGGACCATGGTTGGGATCATCGTTCAGGGTGTGCCCCAAGGGGCCTGGCCGTCGGTCCAGATCGCTGGCCAGCCGTCGTTTGCCCTGGCCGATGGCATGGCAAAGGCCGCCATCTAGGCCCGTCTGGATCAGATCTCGCTTCATAGGTAATACCTGGCGTGAGGCTGGCGCGATGGGATAGGAGCAGACCCGAGGTTCAACCACCAATTCTAGATTAGCCTATTTGGCTTGTCAAACAGTGTGTCTCCACCGTCAGCCAGGAAAAGGGTTCCGCGCGAAGACGTCCGATCTCCCGCTCCAGGTGCTAGCCTCGCAGGACCTCGGCGTACAAGTCGAGTATGCGCGCAGCGATCCCCTCGTAGGCGTAGTTATCCACGGCGTGCTGGCGGATGACTGCGGGGGAGAAACGGTCTCCGTCGCTGAGTGCGTCGAGCAGTGCCTGGGCAAGGGCCTGCTCATCCGCGGGCGGGACGAGTATTCCCGTGTGCGAGGTGACGATGTCCTCGGGCCCGCCGCACGCGGTGGCGACGACCGGCTTCCCGCACGCCATAGCCTCGACCAAGACGACTCCGAAGCCCTCGCTGAGACTGGGCAAGACCACGGCATCACAAGCATTCATCCACACGGGGATCTCGGCGTTTGGTCGCTTCCCAGCGAAAAACACATCATCGGCGAGGCCCAACCTTTGAGTCAGAAGTCTGGCATCGTGTTCGTACTCGCCTTCTCCCACAAGGACCAACTCGACGGGTTCATGGGTGCTAGCCATAAGCGTCTTGAAGGCCATCAACAGGTAGTCGAGCCCCTTGGACTTGGTGATGCCCCCGACGTACAGAACCCTCGATGTTTCGTCGCTGAGGTCGAGCTTGCTCTGCGCCTCACCGCGGGGCATGGGTACGAATCTGGAGACGTCCACACCATTGGGGATGACGGTGATCTTATCACTGTTGGCCCCGTGTTCCTCCACGACGTTCTTGCGCAGGCTGTTGCTCACCGCGACCACGCGGTCCGCGTTGCTGATTGCCCATAGCCCTAGCCTGCGACCGAAGTAGCTTCGGAAGTAGAGAGTCACGTCTCCGCCATGCAGAGTCACCACCGTGGGTAGGCCCATGGCCTTGCCCAGCTTCGCAGCTGCGAACCCGTCCGGGTAGGCGGTGTGGGCGTGGACGAGGTCGATGGGGAACTCCCCTTCGATCTCGCGGACCAGCCGCCGCAGCGCAAGGTAGAAAGAGAAACCCAGGAGAGGAAAGAGGAGATTCCTGGGGAGGACCATCGTTCGGGGTCGGTAGACCTCGATGCCCTGCCGCACCTCCCGAAGGGGGAGTTGCGAGTAATCATACCATCTGGGAGATAGCTTCACGGGTGGAAACCAGGGGGTGGGAGAGACAACCTTGAGGTTGCAGTGGCGGGCCAGTTCCCTGGCCTCCTCTTCCACGAAGACGCCTAGGACGGGATCCGTCGGGCGTGGGTAGAGGCGGGATACGATCAGGACGTTCATATCATGCTACCGGGCCGCCATCGGCTTCGTGGGCACGGTGCAGATTGATGACCGCCAGGCTGAGGCCGAAATGAATCCACATGGGAGTGAAGTGGATGGCGCTGCTTGGCGACAGCGACCCCAAGATGTAGCCTACCAGGGCTGCGAAGAGCGACGTTGCGGCGAGGGCCGTCAGGCCATCCTGGGTATCTCTGGCTACGCGAAAGAGGCTCCACAGGAGCGCAGCGTAGAAGGCCAGGTACCCGACAAAGACCAGGGCACCACCATTAACCAGCACTTCCAGCCACCAGTTGTGGAGATTGTAGACCTTCTCCAGGCCCGGTATCTGCCGCAGATGGTACTCGGCGTTGCCAGCACCCACCCCCAGCAGGCCAGAATCCAGCGAGAGCCGGACGGCACCCTCGATGAGTTTGATCCTTGTGCCTCCGGAGCCCGACCCTTCATCTATCTCCGTCTCCAGTGTGTCGAAGCGCCAGTGTTGGACCCCGAGCCACGGCAGTCTCATCAGCGGAACCTCGCCGCGAATGCCAAGGAACAGGAAACACGCGACAGCGAAGAGAAGGGCGATGCCCATTACCCACTGCCACCTCTTGCTGCTCGTTCCTCTCCTCAGGGCAAGGACCGCTAACATAGCGGGGGCCATCACGACCAGGGCCAGCAGGTTGGTCCTAGAGCCGGTGTAGAGAAGACAGATCGCGGAGAGAAAGGCGCAGACCACGGCTGGCAGAACGACGGAGACGCGGCGGGCGACGAAAGGCATAGCCAGCAAGAAAGGCAACCAGAGGGCGATGTAGGTGGCGAAATCGTTCTGGTTGTAGAAGAACGAGGTCACGGCCCACTGGTAACGGTCGGGGAGGCCTACCAGCCCGGACGTCGGCAGCCGAAAGTCGGATGCTATCTCCAGCAGCGCAATAGCGAGAGAGGCGCCAAAGACCGCAACTAGCAGGAGCAACGCCGCTCGGAGCGTCTTGACGTTGTCGATGGCCAGCACCGTTCCCGCGCTTAGAGAGGCCATCATGGTGAGGAAGATGGCATACCTGATCCCGGCTGCCTTGTCCTCGGCCCAGATCAGCGAGACAAACGTCCACGCAGTCCACAAAGCGAGGAAGAGAAGAAAGGGGGTCACGTTGGTCCTCAGTGATAGACTGCGGCGGTACAGGATCCAGGCTACCGTGCCGAGTCCGAGCGACACGTAGAGGACGCGGAAGGCGGACAGCGTCCTCAGCCCTGGCCAGGCGGCTACGGAGCCGAGGACGGCGGCCGGGAGCATCAGGACAAAGCCCCAGCGGAGGACTTCAAGAAAGGTGATCCGTGAGTCGAATCGTCGCACCTAGTCTGTTCCCTGCCTCTGGCATCTCGACGGACGCGCGTCTCTTCCGATGTGTATAGGTGAGGTGAGGTTGTCTGGGACAGTACTCAGCGGGATTCAGCTTCCCAACACAATTCTCGCGACGGGGAGATGTGGTTGTGACATGATACTACAGGCTAGGGTAGAGGGGCAATAGGTGGCTATGCTCAGTCATACGTAGGCACAGATGCGGGAACCGCCTTCTGCCTGCTCGCCCGACTCGTAAACGCTCGCGCTTTGAAAGGGCGCGGGACGAACACGATCCGGCCGATCGGCGGTGAGGTCCCGTTTCAGCAAGTTGGGGGTCACAGGATTCGCCTTGTCACGCTTGGTTGTGCCTGTGTACCGCCTGATTTGCCTCGCCCTCAGGTTGCGCAGCCGCATCAGGCGGGCCACTCAGTTCTGGCTGCAGGCTACACCCTCAGCCCGGAGCTCGTGATAGACGCGTGGACTGCCATGGGTTTTACGATGATCGTTGTATACCGCCTCGATCTTCTCCATCAAGCCTTGGTTCGCCATCTCCCGCGCCAGGCGTAGTACCCACTGGACCATACATCCAGAACCCTGCACATGCGGGCTACCGGGAACAGGCCCCGCTGCTCCTCCATAAACTGGAACCTCAGTTGCTTGGGCGCGAGAGGGAGCGGAGGAAGGTCCGTCTGCTCAGTCGGCGACCGTTATGCGCTCGAGCACTATGGCATCTTCAGGGAACCGCTCGCCTGTGTCACTCGATAGAGGCAGGCGAGCCCCGGTGGCGGCATCGTACATGCCGCAGACCAGCGTGTACAGGCCTGGAGGCGTATTCTGGTCCAGGATGACCTGGCGCTCGTCGGCGACGATTTCGCCCTGAATCCAGCCGGAGGTTGGCCGGTCTCCCTCGCAGGGCAGGCCGTCACCTTGAGCCGCTATGTGCCCCTCGTCGTCGACGAGGTGGACGAAAACCGTGTAGCTGTGCTGCACGTCACGTAGGGCACGCCAGTATAGCGTAAAATTGATCGCATCGCCGGGGGTGAACAGGGCGTTCTGGAATGAATAGCCGAGCAACTCGATTTCGTCCCCGAGAAGCGCTGAGCGCGGATACTGGATGGGTGGTGGAGTGAGTATACGCTGCTCGTCGCGGATCAGGACATCCCCGATCTTGAGAGGCGTGCTTCGGGAGTGTGCCAGAGCACGGATGGGTCCGAGCGCCCGACCTGTGGTAACGTCGCGCACTTGGACGGTCAGCGATGCTCGCTGACCCGAAGCGCGACCCGGTACGGTTAGGGCGTACTGGGAGCGGACGAGGCTTGCGGGCGGTGCCTGGGGAAGCACCGAGGCAGATTGGGCAAGCATGTGGCCGTGCGCATCGGTGAGATTCAGGGAAACACTGTAGTTCGCCGAGGATCCGACGACTGTCTGCCAGTAGATTTCGAGGCGGATGGTATGCCCGGCCCGGTACTCTGCCTGCGGCAGGTCGTAGCCCAGGAGAGCAACCCGACCATCGAAGAGTTGGTAAATGGGGTGCTGAATGGACAACGATGATGCGGAACCGGCCTCGGTCGCGGGAAGCTCCACGTTGGCGATGGTCGCCGTCGTGCCGGAAGAGGGAATAGCGGCCTCAACCACCTGTATCGGCCTCCACGTCAGCGGGGAGTACACCAGGAGTTGCCAGTCGTAGCGACCAGGAGGGCAAGCGTAGGGCATTGAGATGGAGGCCGCCTGAGCTACTATAGTGTCGGGCTCCCATCGAGACATTGGATAGAAGCCGTTGAAGGGCACAATATCGACCTGGCTGCAGGTTGCACCGTCAGGGCCGATGAGGAGAAAGGACAGAGAGTAGTCCTCATTGGGTCTGGTCAGGACCTGCCAGTAGAGAGTCAAGTGCAGGCGCTGACCAGGAGCAATGGAGGTAGGCATGCCCGAGTATCCCAGCAGCAACATCTCGTCGGCGAAGTTGACCCTGGCATCGCTGGCGGCTGGTGGAGCCTCAGCCACAAGCGGAGGGCTGGTGAGATAGTGGGCCACAGCGACGAAGTTGTTGACGGAGTGGAATGAGGCGTCGTCCACTGGGAAGAGATTCCCATCGAACCAGGCCTTCACCAGACCGCGGTTGTCCGTTGGCGAGCCCGTCCATGCGTAGACTAGCCAGATGCCCGGGTGCTCTTCCGCCAAGGCGGCGGCCTGAGCCTTGGTCTCCTCCCCTGGCTTGAAAGGATAGGGGGGAAGCGCGGTCCATACGAGGTCTGGTCCATAGTAGTATTCCCAGACGGGCCACAAGATGGGCTCGCTGAGGACCACCACTTCTCCCGGTTGAAGGTCGGCCCGGACATAGTTCACAGCGGAGCGCCAGTCATCCTTCGAGTACCCCGGATAGAAGAAAAGGTTGTGCGTAGAGTAGGCCACGCCTCCAGACATGAACAGTATGACCACGATGGCGACGTACCGGAAACGGCGGGCCAAGGCGTCCAGGCCCGCTGCCAGCAGCACATAGTAAGCAGGGCTAATGATTAGCAGATGGCGGACACCCTCATACATTGGTTTGACGTGCGAAAGTACGTAGAGAACAAGCGTCGGGACGAGAAGATAGCCTAGAAGGTAGAGGGAGGTCGCCGCCTCTGTGAGCCGTCGCCGGCGGGCGGTCATCACCAAGCCCAGGAGGGCTATCAGGAGAAAGAGCAAGTCCAGCAGGAAGACTTCATCAAGGCGCACCGACATGCCAAGGCTGAAGGCGTTCAGAAGGTCGCGCGCCATCTCCCATGCACCAACAAACCTAAACCCGCGTTCGGCGCCTGTCTGCAAACGGGCCGCCATGAAGGGCAGCAATGGCATGATCACGAGCGATGCTGCGGCCAAGAGGCCAAGCAGCCACCAACGGCGCTGCCATATGCTCAGGCCGAGCACCGTGACCCACTGGAAAAGGAGGATGAAGAGGGCACCATAATGCGTGAAGATGCTGCCCATCGTGGACAGCAGGTACAGACCAGCCCACAAGGCAAGGTGTTTCCGACCTGCTTGGGGCCGCGACGTCGATTGCCAGACGCGGAGCAGCGAGTAACTGGAGAGGAGCGTCAAGAAGACCAACATCGTGTAGCTTCGGGCTTCCTGGGAGTACCAGAGGTAGACGGGGGAAAGCGCTGCTATCGCGGCCGCCCAGACCCCGACTCCTCGGCCCAGGAGCCTGGTGGCGAAGGTGTACAACAGAGGCACGAGCAGGACACCACAGGCCACGGAGAGGAACCTCAGCACGAACTCGCTGCTGCCAGCCAGCCCGATCAGGAAGTGCAACAGGATGAAATAGAGGGGCGGGTGCGTGTCATGGGTTGCCACATCCTGGATCATGATCACATTGGAGAGGATGCGTGGGAGATCCAACTGGGCGCGATAGATGCTCAGCCCCTCTTCTATCCACATGCTCTTCGCATCCAGCTGGTAGGTGTGAGTGGTGAAGGACACGAGGATGAGGAGCAGCAGCACAATGAGTGTGTGCCGCCTTCGATTGTCTGCTACTCTCTGCATTTGGTGATCGGTTGAACTCTCAGTCACTCATGGATCCTTGAGGCGTGTACGGGGTCTCTCTCACTGAGTCTTGAGGAATGATACTTCAGGACTGAGGACGTGAGCAAACTTCAGGTCTCGCAGCGGAGCCAGAGGGTCGGCTCTCCGTAACTGAGTCGCAATTGGTATAGGGGTGGAGCATAGGGCGGCAAGCAGGAACTTCCAAGCGGTCTGGTCGACCGGAGAAGCGCCCTCTTGCGCAGAGCGGAACAGCTATGGTCGATGCCTCAAGCCTCGGAGCCAGCGGCCCACCATCTGCCGAACCCTTCCGGTGCTCATGGCAGCGTTGACGTATTCGTCGCTCACCCGTCGCCCGGCCTGAATCTGCCTTCTCTTGGCCAGGGTTCTCCTCAGGCGCCTGATGTTGTCCAGCCTGGCCTCGAGGATGGGCCTGAGCCTGCCCTGCACTATGTATGCCAGATCGACCGCCATATAATAGCCGAGAATGTATGGCAGTCTGCGCCACAGGAGCGCGGCGGGCATGTTTTTCAGCAGCGTATCAAAGGCGTTCCGACGGGATAGGGATAGAGAGTGTTCTGGGAAAGCGCCAAAGGAGCCCTGCAGGTGGTGGTAGACCACCGCCTCGGGGACATACAGGCATTGGTAGCCGGCCAGTTGAGCGCGGAAGCTCAGATCCACATCCTCAGCGTAGGCGAAGAAGTCTTCATCGAAGAGCCCGACGTCTTCCAGCATGCTTCGCCGGTAAAGGGCCGCAGCGGCGCAGGCCCCGAACACAGGCTGCAACTGAGCAAACTGGCCGCGGTCTGTCTCCGATCTTCCTCTTTTCTCGCCCACGCCGCAGGTGTAGAGGAGATCTCCGGCGGAGTCGATGACGCCGGGCTGATCGTAGAGCAGAATCTTGGAGGCACAGAAGCCCGCCTCCGGACGTGCATCCAGGGTCGTGGTCAGAGCTTCTAACCACCTCGGATGGGCCTTCGTGTCGTTGTTGAGCAGGGCTATGTATTGGCCGGTGCAAGCCTGGATGCCGATATTGTTTCCCCCGGCAAAACCGGCATTGTGGTTGAGGGCAATGACGCGCACTTCGGGAAACTCCTGGCGCACGTACTCCACCGACCCGTCTGTGGAGCCATTGTCTATTAGGATCGTCTCAAAGTCGTTGAACGTCTGGCTGCTCAGCGAGTCGAAGCACTCGCGCAGGAAGTGTTTCCCGTTCCAGTTCAGCACAGCGACGCTTGCCAAAGCCATGGGTTGCGCTACCTGCCCACGCGGCCCTGCCCCTGGGACCGGCATTGGCACCCCCCGCATACCGCGCCAACTTGTCCTCACTCTTCGGTGCCCAGCTTGGCTGACAAAAACGAGACGTAGTCACGGTAGTAGTCGGGCTCATTGTACTCGTCGGAACACAGCACTACACAGACCGAGCCGGCATCGAAGTTGATCTCTGCAGCCCATATCATGGGCGGGATGTGCAACCCCACCCACGGACGATTCAAATGAGCAATGGTCCGGCGCGCCCCGTCGTCAAGAAGCACATCGAAGCTGCCTGAAAGACAGATGAGGAACTGGTGCAGAGTCCTATGGGCATGGGCACCGCGACTCTCGCCGGTGGGAACATCATAGAGGTAAAAGATCCGCTTAATCTCAAATGGGATGTGGCGGCAACCCTCCACGAAGGTAAGATTTCCGCGCGGATCAGCGATCTTGGGCAACTCAATCAGTTCGCAGTCGTCGATGCTAGTCATGGAGATATGCCAAACTCACGGGTCACAGACCTTTCAGTTGAAG
>Ga0307379_10000468_pt1 | contig 68416 bp, 71 predicted proteins | sample UN2MG_FD_202237 | JGI IMG/M metagenome (GOLD analysis project Ga0307379, IMG submission 202237) | Soil microbial communities from Risofladan, Vaasa, Finland - UN-2 | ecosystem: Environmental > Terrestrial > Soil > Coastal area > Acid sulfate soil | place: Finland: Risofladan, Vaasa | collected... | reverse complement strand
GGGGAAACCGGACATACATCATCACCGCAAGCCGGATGATCGCGGGCGAACTGTTGAAATAGCGGAAAGGATTTTGCATCGCTGCAAGCTATGGAATACCACATGCCCGCTCAAGCTGATTTGCTCTGACACTGCCCCGTCGATAGCTAACGAACCTATCGATGTCCGCTATGGGTCATTAGCGGAAGTCAGACTCGCCCTTGGGCATGTCTGCTTTGTGCCAAATGCGGAAAAAGGCTGGTCATCGAGCGCGTTCGCCTAGTCTTAGGACATCGTCCAAATTGGGATTAGATGCGGCGCTCTTTAGAGAGTTCCTCATAGGCGGCATTAATAGCGGCAATTTTCTTGGTCGCGAGCGATACAAATTCCGGCGGCACGCCGCGTGCAATCATCTTGTCGGGATGATTGTCGAGGACAAGCTTATGGTAGTGCCTTCTTAGCGTGTCATTGTCGACGTCGCGCGTTATCCCTAAAACCTCGTAGGGGTCGCATCTGACCGAACCCACGTGTCGCGCTTTGACGTGGCTGAAAGCGGTGGGAGTGAACCCAAAACGCTCGGCTACGTCGGCCAGAAATTTCTCCTCACTGGGGTCGAATACGCCGTCGGCCATAGCAATGTGGAAGAGGCCTTCAAGCACATCCTCCAGGAGGTTGCGATTGCCCTTCAACAGCGATGCAAGCTGATCGGCATAAACCTCGTAGCCGTGGACATCTTGCTTGGCGAGATCGAATACGCGCGACACATTCTCCATCTCACCCTCTGGCACTTTGAACACCTCTTTGAAGGCTATCACTTCATCGTGCGTAACGATGCCGTCGGCCTTAGCCATCTTGGCGCCAAGCGAGATTACGCCGACGGTGAATGCGACCTGATGGTGGCCCATCTTATGGCTGCCATGCTGGAAAATATGACTTCCGGCCAGGACGCCAAGCAGCCCGTGAACCCGTTCACTAATGTGCGCGCCTTCGACGACTTCAGCCGTGGCGTCTGCCAGTCTTGCCCAGATCGACATGGCTCCTCTGCCTTTCAAGTCCAATCGAGCCAGCTAGCTTACGATAGCCGTCTTGAGGAAGATCAGAGCCAAATTTGATGGCCGAGAAAGTTGTCGGAGTCTACCGGCTCGGATTTTGTTTCTTCCGCTCCGGGGGATGGCGGCAGAAGCCCTCGTCCGCTTTGGGTCAAAAGCAGACTCTTCTCACACCGGCATTCTATGGCTGCTTTGCCCCCGAAAGCGGACATCTCATCGCCTGGGACGGCAGAGACGATTTATGAGTACACGCCCTAGACAATTCTAGTCCCACACCACTCCTATCCCGCCGTCGCCCGTCCAAACGATGCGCGCAGAGTGGCAGGCACCGTCAAGCCAGAGTTCAAATTCATTGGGTATGCCCGCGGAAGTCGGCAAGAGCAAAAGCGCCCCGTGAGTAGACAAGTTACGCACCGTGCAATCGATCGTTGAACTGCGATTGTTAAAGACGATGCGGGCTCCTTTGAGAGTGCGTCTGCGCGGCGATGGTCGCCTGCGCTCTTCCTTTGGCTCGACCATGAGAAACACTAGCAAAAAGGTGAGCAAAAAGGGTGCCAACGTCGGTCAGAGTAAATTGGCTTGAGCCACCTGCCGAGGTTTCTTATTTGGCGAAGCTAGCAGGAGTGTCCTCATGCTCATGCGGCATTCCCTGATACGCTGGGGAAATTCGCTGTTCTCTTGAGAGAATTCCCTGTTCCATTACGTAGGGAATTTCGCCGCAACCACTTGATTTATGGTACGGAAAACGGACCCTTGTACCGTTTCTGGGGCTGAATCAGCGGAAATTCCCTGTATTTTCCCACTGAACAGGGAATTTCCGTTCAGAGACGCGTTCGCTGATGACTGCTTCCACCGCCAATCTGCGGCGGGCCCAAACGGGCCGAACCACGACCCCCACGGCGAAGCCCGCCCTACCAGTAATCCGGCACGAAGGTCTGATCCTCCAGCGGCGGACGGACATAGTCGTCGGCCTTCGGGCGCGGCGGCAGCACCGGCGGTGTCGGCGTCAGGTCGCCATACTCGACCATGCTGAGCAGGTGTGTGATGCAGTTGAGCCGCGCCAGCTTCTTGTTGTCGGCCTTCACCACATGCCAGGGCGCCTGCTTGATGTCGGTATGGGCAAACATCGTGTCCTTGGCGCGCGAGTAATCGACCCAGCGCGACCGCGACGCCACGTCCATTGGGCTCAGCTTCCAGCTGCGCGTTCGGTCGTTCATGCGTTTCTGGAAGCGCCGCTCCTGCTCTTCGTCGCTCACCGAGAACCAGTATTTGATCACCAGAATGCCCGAACGCACCAGCATGCGCTCGAACTCCGGACAGCTGCGGAGAAACTCCTGGTATTCGACGTCGTTGCAGAAGCCCATCACGCGTTCGACGCCGGCGCGGTTGTACCAGCTGCGGTCGAACAGCACCATTTCGCCGGCGGAAGGCAAATGCGGCACGTAGCGCTGGAAGTACCAAGACGTCTTCTCGCGCTCGGACGGCGTGCCGAGCGCCACTACGCGGCAGAGACGCGGATTGAGGCTCTCGGTGATGCGTTTGATGACCCCGCCCTTGCCGGCGGCGTCGCGCCCTTCGAAGATCACCACGACGCGGAGCTTCTCGTGTTTGATCCACTCCTGCATTTTGACCAGCTCGATCTGCAGGCGGGCGAGTTCCTTCTTATAGGCCTTGTTGTCGATCTTCTTGGTCCTGGCCTTCACGTCGCCCACGTGCAGGTGCGCCGCCGCGAGCCCCTCATCCGACAGGTGCTTGGCCTTGCCGTTCTTCTTCTGCTTCTTGGCCCTCTTCTCTTCCTTGGTCATAGTCTCCACGGTCACCCCACTTTCCGGCTAGGGGCACGGAACGACTACAGCTCAGGCCCACCCCTGGGAAATTCGCCGCATTCTTGTGCAAAGCAAGGGCGAGATCGCCATTGCGCTGCAACCATGACATGACGTGCAACACATGTGCCAGCACTTGCCGGCCTGCGGCGGGCGACAGCCTTCCGGCCAAGAACCACGTCTCAATGATCATGTGCCTCTTGCCAGAGGCACCCCGTTTGCGCCAACCCTGGGCAATCATGTCGGACCAAGAAATTCTAGAGATTCTGGAGAAGCGCCTCGGCCGGCGGCATGCGCGCCAGCGCCTCGGCATCGAGAAGGATCACGAGGCGCAGGTCTTCGGCCAGGGCATCAACTTCTTCCATATCGAGAATTTGCGAGTCGGGCATGTCGTGATCCGCGCAGTTCTGGTGGCCACGGGCCTGTATTGGCGGGGCCGGAGCAACGCGGCGAAGGTCGAGCTGCGGCACAACCTCATCCGCACGCCGCACCTGCCCAAGCCGTTCGACGGGTTCACCATCCTCCAGATCAGCGACCTCCATGTCGAGGTGAGCGAAGCCGCCATGGCGCGGGTGATCCAGCTCGTCAAAGATGTTCGCTACGACATCTGCATCTTGACCGGCGATTACCGCGCGAAGACCTGGGGCCCGTATGACGCAGCGCTCGCCGGCACGGCCAAGGTGTGCGCCCCCCTCAAAGGTCCGGTCTATGGCGTGCTCGGCAATCACGACACGATTTGCATGGTGCCCGGATTGGAGGAGATGGGCGTCAAAATGCTGCTCAACGAAACGGTCGTCATCGAGCGTGATGGTGAGCGTATCCATCTCGCCGGCGTTGACGACGCCCATTTCTACCGCATGGACAATATCGAGAAGGCGGCGGCCGCCATTCCCCACGAGGAGTTCTCGATCCTTGTCACCCACACGCCGGAAATCTACCGGCAGGCGGCGCACGCCGATTTCGATGTGCTGCTGAGCGGCCATACTCACGGCGGCCAGATTTGTCTTCCGGGCGGCGCGCCCATCACGCTGAGCGCGGTCTTGCCCAGAGCCTTAGGGGCCGGCCCTTGGCGCCACCATGGCATGATCGGCTACACCGCGGTTGGCGCCGGCTCGTCTGTGGTGCCCGTGCGCTTCAACTGCCCGCCCGAGATCACGCTGCACCGGCTGTGCCGGTCAAGCGCCGATCAATAGGGCTCGTCGCGAATGCGGAGCTTGAACAGGAGGCGGGACAGCGCGAGTTCGCCCACCAGGAAGATCGCGACGCCGGCCGAAATGTCGAGAAGGCTCACCGGGAGCAGCAATCGGCTGGCTAGGAGCGGGAACAAAGACTCGGGGATTTGATCGAGGCCAATCGCCATGCTGCTTGACGGAAACCCCAATCGCCGCTTCACGAAGCTCGAAAGCAGATCCCCGGCCATGGCCGCGACTGCGACCACGGCGCCGACCTCCCAGCCGAGCCCCATCAACACCGCGGCGATGGGCGTGGCCAACAAGGACCCCACAATGCCGCGAAGGGTTTTCGCCGGACCGAGCAGGGGTCGGCCATCGACGAACATCGCGCCGCCGTCGAGCGGCCGGGCCAGCGCGTCTCCGAGAACTCTCTTGATCACAACGGCCGTCCCGTTGGCCACGGCCACCAGGACCAGGAGCTGCAAGATCAGAATCGGGTGCATGAGGAGTCCGTGCCTGCCCAGCCGATGGAACCAGCTGACGTCCGAAGCAATCTATAGGTCATGGCCTGCCTATAGATCATGGCCTGCGCCGCGGTCATTCGCCATCCCGCGAGGAAATGTCCCCTTGCCCTGGAAGGGCGGTTTGGCCCAAGTCTGCCCGCTTCGGTCTTGAGCAGGGTCTAACGTCGTGGCGATCGAAGCGCAGAGCAACACCCCCCAAGCCGACCCGGATCAGGGCGCGGCCCCACGGACCGCGGTCGCGGTCCTCGCCGCCATCAGCGTCTGTCACATGCTGAACGACGTGATCCAGTCGTTGATCATGGCGATCTATCCCATGCTCAAGACGAGCCTGGCGCTCGACTTCGCTCAGATCGGGCTCATCACCTTCACCTTCCAGGCCACCGCCTCGGTGCTGCAGCCACTGGTCGGCTACATCACCGATCGATACCCCACGCCCTTCGCGCTCGTGGTCGGCATGGGCTCCTCACTCATTGGCTTGATCCTCATCGCCTTTGCCTCGACCTATGTGGCCGTGCTCGCCGCCGCCGCGCTGATCGGCATGGGCTCGTCCGTGTTCCATCCCGAGTCCTCGCGCGTGGCCCGCCTCGCCTCCGGCGGGCGCCACGGGATGGCGCAGTCGGTGTTCCAGGTGGGCGGCAATTTCGGCACGGCGCTGGGCCCGCTGCTCGCCGCCTTCATCGTGCTTCCCTACGGACAAGGCACTATCGCCTGGTTCTCGGTGGTGGCCCTACTCGGCATGGTGCTGCTGACGGGAGTGGGTGCGTGGTACGGCAAGACCCTGAAACTGACGCGCGCCGCGCCGGCCGATGAACGCAAGGCCATCGCCGAACTTGGCCGCCGCAAGGTGGCGATTTCGATCGCTCTGCTGGTGACGCTCACCTTTTCCAAGCATTTCTACCTGGTGTCGATCACGAGCTTCTACATCTTCTATTTGATCCACACCTTCGATCTACCGGTGCAGACGGCGCAGCTCTATCTGTTCCTGTTCCTAGGCGCGGTCGCGGCCGGCACCGTGATCGGCGGCCCTATCGGCGACCGCATCGGCACGCGGCGCGTCATCTGGTGGTCCATTCTGGGCGTGCTGCCCTTCACGCTGGCCCTGCCTTATGTGGGGCTGCTGGGGACGGCGATCCTGAGCGTGATTATCGGGCTGATCCTGGCCTCGGCCCACCCGGCCATCATCGTCTATGCGCAAAGCCTTTTGCCTGGGCGGGTCGGCATGGTGGCAGGCCTGTTTTTCGGGCTCGCTTTCGGCATCGCTGGGATTGGCGCGGCGCTTCTCGGCTGGCTGGCCGACGCCACCAGCATTACCTTCGTCTATCACGTGTGCGCTTTCTTGCCGGCCATTGGCCTGCTCGCGGCCTTCCTGCCAGAGACCGCGAAGCCAAAGCCGCCCGGCCGCGAGAAAAATTCCGACGCCCAGGCGATCGTCTCCCGCCAGTTGACAAGATGATGACGCCTCAGCTGCAGCGCTGACCGCTTCTGTTCAAAAAGCGTCTTGGTTTTGTCTTAGGGGTCTTCTCTACGAGCGGCAGAAGGGTCCGGGACAGCTCTGTCGGCGAGCGCGCCAATGCTGGACGAGACCGGCAGAGTCGACAATTGCGAGACTCGGCAGTTGGTTAGGGCTAATATGACGGTCGAGCGCCGAGGCTGAGGCTGCGTTTGGCGCTTTTCCGTATCAGTTCATGCGTACTTGCCGAGCGGCGGTCGGCAGGCCTTTGGGCTTGCGGTCATCCCCTGTTCGGCGTGTCGTTTTGTTGAGGTCAGTCATCTAGGGGGCGATCGATGCGTGATATTCGCGGGGACCTACAAGACCGTGCCAGCTTCCTCGAGGAGCAAATAAACGGGGCACAGGCGCAATTCGAAAAACTAATCGAGCAGTTGAAGCGGGAGCATCAGGCCAAGGTCGAAGACCTCCAGTCTGAGCTCGAAGCCGTGACCACGCTCATAGAAGTCGAGTATCGGCGGCTGACCAGCGCGGCCCCGGTGCAAGACGAGCGCCGCCCGGCGCCGGAGCCTGAGCAGTACCGCCGGCCCGTGGTATCGGAAGCTGAACCTGACCGCCGTCCGGCGCCTCAGGCCGAGCGTCGTCCGGAGCCGTACCGTCGGCCTGCGGTGTCCGAAGCCGCGCCATATCGCCGGCCTGTGGCTGCCGAGGTCGAGCACGAGCGCCGTCCGGCGCCTCAAGCCGAGCAATATCGCCGGCCGGTGGCCGCTGAGGTCGAGCACGATCGCCGTCCGGCGCCTCAAGCCGAGCCGTACCGCCGGCCCGCGGTGTCCGAAGCGGAGCATCAGCGCCGTCCGGCGCCCGTGGCAGAGCCAGAGGCCGAGCAGGATCACCGGCCCGCTTCGCCTCAGGTGTACCGGCGGCCAGCACCGATGGCGTCCGCACCGGACACCGAGCAACGCCGGTCCGTGGCCATGGCATCTCAGCAACCCCAGCCGCTGGCCGACTTCCTCATCCGCAAGTTGAGCGAGATCGGCGCCATGACGCTCGATGATCTCTGCCATCTTGCGGTGCAGGACGGCTATTTCGCCGAAGGCGAGATTGCCGACCGCGCTGTCCACGCAACCCTCGTGAACGTTGCAAAGGCGGGCTTCATCCGGCAGTTGCCGAATGGGACCTTCGCGCCCGCGACGGTCATGGACACGATCAGGCTGAGGCGCGCGATCTAAGCTTCGCGCGGCTTGGTTGCAGTGATCTCGTGATTGCGGGTTCCGTTATCGCGGGGCCGTCCGCGCAACAGTTCGACGACGTCCTTTCGGACCCTCCCTTCCGCATAGCGCGCGAGCGCCTTGCGGTCGGGAAACTCGTCGAGGGGCATGGGCGGCCCGATGCGGATATTCGCATCGAGCGGCCCTAAGCCCAGCAGCTTCCAGGCATGGCTCGCCATGTCCATGTCGCCATACCAGGCGACCTGGGGCCGGCCGCGCCGCCCGAGCGGCAGCCCGTAAAGCTTGGTGTAGGTCAGCGCCAGCGTCTGCACCGACACCTTCGACCCCATGGGCCGGCCGCCAGAAGGCTTCGCCGCGGCGAACAGTGCGGTCCGGAACGGCACCACGCCATTGCCGTCGCTCGAGGTGCCTTCGGCGAATAGAACCACATGGTCGCCTGCCTTGAGCCGGCTCAGAATCTCGTTCGCTTTGTGGCCCACTTGGTTTCGCCGCTCGCGGTCGACGAATACCGAGCGTTGCAGCTTGGCGAGCCAACTCACGAACGGCCAGGTCGAGACTTCCTGCTTGGCCACGAAAGAGACCGGCGCGACCGCCGACAGCACGGTGATATCGAGCCACGAGACATGATTCGCGATAAGCAGCACGCCTTGGCTCTCGGCCACCGCGCCGTCGATGTTGAGACGCACGTCGACGATCTTGCAGACTTGGCGGTGATACCAATGGGGGAAGGTGCGGGCATAGCGTGAGCCCATCCACACGAACAGGAGCTGAAGCGGCATTAGCGGCAGCGTGAGGGCGAAGAACGCCGTCAGCACCAGGAACGCGCGCACGCTTCTCATGCGGTCAATCGCGGCTTGTTGATGGTTAGCCTTGGGCCCGCCATCAATAACAGGTGCGACGCCCGTAATACGTGGTGCAGATTCCGCTCAAGGCCGGGTCGTCGCGCCGGACCGGCACCGGTTCCGTGCGGCAATTGGTCCGGACCTCGCCGTACCCCCAGGCACTCGTCATGCACACCTCGCGCGTGGCCGCCGGGACTAGATAGACGTCAAGCTCCGACGGCAACGTGGCTTGGACCTGGAGCGCTGGCGCAACCGTGGGGACCGTCGCGGCCTCGGGCGCCCGCGCAGGCGCCGATACGGCCGCAGAGTCGGTGTCCGGCTCCGGTACGACCGTGGCAGCCGCGTTAGGCTCCAGAGAGATGGCATGCCCCGCAAAGGCCATGCTGCCCACCAATATCAATGCACTCGCAAGCAATACGCGTTTTCCCATCACGCCACCCCCTTTTTTGTTCGACGCGAAGGGCAACGTTGTCCCGCCGTTCGCGCGAAGTCAAACGTGCCGATGGGGGCCGCTATTTGCCGTTCTTGACGGGGGTGCCGAACAGTTCGAGCCGGTGTCCGATCAGGCGAAATCCCAGCTCCTTGGCCACGCGCTCTTGCAGGCGCTCGATGTCCTCGTTCTTGAACTCGATCACCTCGCCGGTCTTGACGTTGATCAGATGGTCATGGTGGCCGTGTCCGGCCGGCTCATAGCGCGCGCGGCCGTCGCCGAAATCGTGGCGCTCGACGATGCCGGCGCCCTCCAACAGGCGCACGGTGCGATAGACGGTGGAAAGCGAGATACGCGGATCCTGCGCGCTCGCCCGCCGATAGACCTCCTCCACGTCAGGGTGATCGTGCGCGTCCGACAGCACGCGCGCGACGATCCGCCGTTGGCCGGTCATGCGCATGCCCCGATCGGCGCAGAGACGCTCCAGCCTGCTTTCCCGTGTCGCTGGCTTGGACATGGACCGTTGGCTATCGCTGGTCTTCACGTGATTCCTCGAGCGATTGCCCATCATCGGAGCGTGAGTCTGAAAGGGCAAGGCTGAAGATCGCGGCGTCGGCGCGGCCAGCATAGTAGCCGGGACGCCGGCCGACGGCGCGCGCGCCCAAAGCGCTGTAGAGCGCCAGCGCGGGCACATTGGCCTCGTCCACCTCCAAGAACAGCTGCGTGGCGCCGCTCGCCCGCAAGTCGTCCACGGCTCTTCCGAGCAGAGCGCGCCCAAGCCCTGCGCGCCGGCAGGCGGGCGCCACGCCAAGCGTCAGGATCTCCGCCTCGTCGGCCGCGACCCGCGCGATCAACAGCCCGCCCGGCACGGCATCCTCGGCGATCAACGACCCGATAAGGCAGAGCACGCCCGGCCCGGCGATGAACTGCGCCATCGCGGTCTCGTCCCAAGGGCGGTCACAAGGACGGTCCCCGAAGCAGCTTGCGTGGAGGGCGGCCATGAGGCCGGCATCGGCCGGCATGGCGCGCTGCACGATCAGGTCGGCCGGCATCAACGCCTCCCCAGCGCTTGAGCTTGTGGCTTGGCGTCGGGCGGCCGCAAATAGAGCGGTCGCAAAGTCTCCGACGTCCGCCCGCTTTCAAGCGCGATCTCGGCCAGCGCCGCCGCGTCCGGCTGAAGCGCGGCAAGCCCGGGCTCGATGGCGCGGCTTTGCATTGCCGCGGCCTCGGCAAGAGACTGCGCCCCGCTGCCGACCGCTAATCGAAGCGCTTTCGGGACGAGCGTCACGGCATCGTCCGGCGCGATCAGCAACGGGCCGTCGAGCCGGTTCCCCGCCTCGTCATAAAGTCCAAAATAGAGCATCCCCCGCCGCGCATCGACGGCGACGGCGAACGGCCCCTTCGGCTCGAAACCGTCCATCAGCGCGACCTTCGCCATCACTGTGAGACTGTCCGTCCCGAACATCTTGGCAGTGGTCACGAGCGCCAGGCCACGCGCGGCGGCGATCGCGATGCGAACCCCCGTGAAGCTGCCGGGCCCAACCGTTGCCGCGATCAGATCGAGGTCGGGCGCGCCGATGCCCGCCTCGGCCATGATTTCTGCCACCATCGGCATGAGGGCCTCGGCATGGCCGCGCGGCATCTCCACGTGCCGCACGCAAAGCCGGCGCGTGCCGTCGGCGGTGCACAGCACAGCCGCCGAGCAGGCGCCCATGCTGGTGTCGAGCGCAAGGATGTTCATGAGGTGGAAGCGCTTGTTTGTCGTGAACTAATCAACGTCAGAACCAGACGGTGAAAACGCAACTTGATTGACGGCTAAGCCAAGCTTCTTGATCTCCACCGGAGCCCTCAGCTCTCTGACTTTGCCCAGGCTTAGCGTGCGTTGCTCCTGCGGCAGTCGGGACGCTGGCACGACATAGAACTCCCACTGGCTAGGGTCGCGATGATCCGTTTGGGGAGTGACGTGATCCGGTTGACGGTCGTCCTTCGGATCAAAAAACCCATTCCAAGCAAACACATATGTTTGCGCGCAGCGGCCTGGCACTGCTTCGTACTTTGAGCCACCTTCGTAGTAGCCCTTTCGTGGCGCTATGTCGAAAACGCCTCGCGTTGGCTTGTCAGTGGGCCAGGATTGTTGAGCCGCCGACCGCTTCACCTCTAGTCGACTGCGGCTAGGAGCGTGCTCAAAGTCCCAGCCGCTCCAACCGTCTCCAACAAACCGCCAGCCGAATGGCTCAAGATAGGGATCGATCATCGCCTCGACAAATGCGCCTCGATACTCGTTTGCGATCAGACGCTGATTGAAGACCCTTTCGGCCAACCGCAAGGCGATCTCATTTATCTCGGTCGCGCTCATAGGCTCGGAGCTTAAAGGATGCGCGCCATCTGGTCGAAGCTGAACCGCGGAGACCGCGGCTTCAAGACCGACGCTTCGCCATAGCCGAGATTGCAGAGAAAGTTCGACTTTGTACTGGTGCCGGCGAAGAAATCGCGGTCGACGTCGTCATTGTCGAAGCCCGACATCGGCCCGCAATCGAGCCCCAAGGCCCGCGCCGCCATAATCAGATAGGCGCCTTGCAGCGTGCCGTTGCGAAACGCGGTCTCCTGGATCTTCTGCGGCTTGCCCTCGAACCAGCTCTTGGCGTCGGTATGCGGAAAGAGGCTGGGCAGGTGCTCGTAGAAGTCGAGGTCGTAGCCGATGATGGCGCACACCGGCGCCTTCATGGTCTTGTCGCGATTGCCTTCCGACAAATACGGCTCCAGCTTCTCCTTCGCCGCGCGCGATTTGACGAACAAATACCGGGCCGGGCTGCAATTGGCGGATGTGGGACCGAGCTTCAACAGATCGACGATGCTGTGCAGCAATTCATCGGGAACGTCTTTGTCGAGCCACGCAGTGTTGGTGCGCGCGTCACCGAACAGCTGGTCGAGGCACGCGTCTGGCAGCGCCGCCGTCAAATCGGCCGGACCTCTTGGACCTCGGGAATGAAGTGCCGGAGCAGGTTCTCGATGCCGTGGCGCAGTGTCGCCGTCGAACTCGGGCAACCCGAGCAGGCCCCACGCATATGCAGGAACACGACGCCGTCGCGATAGCCCTGGAAGGTGATGTCGCCGCCGTCCTGTGCCACTGCCGGGCGCACGCGGGTATCGAGCAGCTCCTTGATGGTCTTGACCGTCTCTTCGTCCGCGGGCTCAAAGAACTCGGCGTCGCTTTCGACTTCCGCCGGCGCGCCTTCCGTCATGGCCTCGCCGGAGAGATAATGCTCCATGATGGCGCCGAGTATGGCGGGCTTCAGATGCTGCCACTCGCCGTCGCCTTTGGTGACGCTGATGAAGTCAGAGCCGAGGAACACGCCGCGCACGCCGTCGATCTCGAACAGGCGGGTCGCCAGCGGAGACGATTCGCCTTCGGCGGAGTCGCGATACTCGACCGCGTCCTCTTCGCCGAGCACGGGCCGACCCGGAATGAACTTCAGGGTGGCGGGATTGGGCGTCGCTTCGGTCTGGATAAACATCTCGGTGCCTCTAGGCTTTTGGCGCGCTTTGCGCTGATGAAAGCCTGCTTATCTTAGAATTATTCTAGTCCATATTTGAGCCTCGGGAGGCCCAAAGTCAAGCCAGCGCCAGGATTTCCTCGGTGGAGAGGTGCCCCGGTACGACGGTGATTGGCGTGGGGAACACGCCCGCGAGCCGGCCGCCGGCAAGGCTCGACACCAGCGGGCCGGGCCCTGAGGGGTCTTTGGAAGCGCCGAGCACGAGCACGCCAATATCCTCGTCCTCCTCGATCAGCTTGGTGATCTCCTCCGACTTGGTCCCCTCGCGCACGATCTCCTCCGGTACCAGGTCCTCGAAGCCCATGGCCTTGAGCTTGCGGCCGAACAGGCGGAACACGGCCTTCGCCTTGTTCTGCCCCTCCTCGCGCGCCACGTCCTCGACGCCCAGCCAATGCATGGCCTCGCCTTCGGATTCGATGACGTACAGGAGGGCAAGTTGGCCTTTGGTGCGCTCTGCGCGGCTCGCGGCGAAGGCGAGCGCGCTCTCGCATTCCGGGGTCTCGTCGACGACCACCAGGAACTTGCGCTTATGGCCTTCTGAATAGATCTGCCGCTTCTTCCGCGGCCTTGGCGTCGCGGCAGGAGAGGACTTCTTTTTAGCCGGAGAGGCCTTCTTCTTCTCGGCCGGTTTCTGGGTCTGGGCCATGCGGGGCATGCTGCCACCTCCGGGCATCACCAACAAGACGGGTTAATGAAGCGCGCCGGACCTCAAGCCAAGTAGACCTTAAGCCAAGTCGAGGGCGTAGCGCTTGAGGTCGGCGAGCTCCACGACCTCGAGCGTGGCCTCGTGGGTCGCGGCGAGAATCACCCGCGGCGGGCTGCCCGCCTCCAGGGCCTCGCGCCAACGCGCGGCGCACAAACACCAACGGTCGCCGGGCTTAAGGCCGGGAAAGCCGAAATCGGGATGCGGTGTCGTCAGATCGTTGCCGGCTGCCTTGGAGAAGGCGAGGAACTCGGCCGTCACCTCCACGCATACCGTATGCAGCCCGAGATCGTCGGGACCGGTGTGACAGCAGCCGGTGCGATAGAAGCCCGTGGTCGGCCGCTCGGAGCAGCTTTTCAGCGACTCGCCATAGACGTTCTTCTGGCCCTCGAGGGGATGTGCCCGCCGCTCCAACATGATTCGATTGTGCCCGATGCTGGCCGCGAGGTGAAGGGGCAGACGTTAGCGGGTGGGGTTGCGGTCGGGCATCGGCATGCCGATCTTGCCGCCCCCGAGCAAGGTCTGAAGTTGCGCTTGATCGAGCCTTGGCAGCGGCGGACCGGCCTCTTTGCTGGCGGCAGCCTTGAGCGCCATCGGAGGCAGTTCCTCATCCACGGCCAGGAGTTCGTGTCCGCCCGCGGTCAACACGGTCTTGCAGTCCCGCGGCAGATCGGTGAGCCGGAGCGGATTCTTCTTTTTCGCCGGCTTGGTGTCGGGGTTGATTTGTTGCTGCGCGGTCCAGATCGCGGCCTTCTTCAACATGGCGTACCAATTGTCGAGCTCCTTGCCGCAGCCGTCGTCGCCGCTCACCGGATTCTGATTGTCGCAGCCGGGCTGACCGGGCGGGCAGGAGAGGCGCACATGGAAATGGTAGTAGTGGTTCCACCACGGCCTCACCTTGCCGAGCCATGCCCGGTCCTTGCCGACGACGGCGGCCTGCTCACATAGCGACTTCTTGATCGCCGGATGCACGAAGATGCGGGCCACTTGGGGGTACGAGGCCGCGCGCTTGATGAGCTTGACCTGACGGATGGTGAACTTCGTGGAGTCGACACTGAGCGGGTCCTTCAGCATCGACACCGCGCTGATCTGCTCCCGTTCCTCCGGTGTCAGCGTGCGGTCGGGCATGGGCGTCAGCCAAATGTCGGCGTCGAGGCCGACTTGGTGGCTGGTATGACCGGTGAGCATCGGACCGCCGCGCGGCTGCGACATGTCGCCGACGAGAAGCCCGGGCCAGCCGTCCAGCGCCCGCGCGTCGCTCGACAGCCGCTCGAGGTAGTCGACCAGCCGGGGGTTGCCCCAGTTGCGGTTACGGGACAGCCGCATCACCTGCCAGTCAGGACCGTTGATGGGTAGCGAGATACCGCCGGCGAGACACCCCTTGGCGTAGCCGCCGATCGAGCGGGCCGTGAGTGGCGCAGGCTCGGCCACCGACCCGAACAGCTCTTTGGCTGGCGGGCCCTTGGGCACTGGGGCTTTCTTCTTCTTGGCGGGTTTCGGCGCCGGCTTGTCCACCGCCGCAACAGGCTTGGTCCCCCCTTGGGGGATCTTCATCTGCGCGGCAGCCACGCCGCCGCACAACAGCAGCACTGTGAGGCTCAGCAACAGCCTTCGCATCGGCACGCGATCCGTTCTTCCGTCAGACCCACTGGAGCCATAAGTCTAGCACAAGTGATGGCAGCAATTGGAGCCTGTTGGTTATGATCAGCGCCTACGCGCCGCCCGATCCGTTCAGGAGATATTCAGCCGCAAACCTTAGACTGGGCGATGTTCTGACGTGAGATCCGCCGGGGGCCGGCGGTGGCACTGCTGAACCTGAGGGAGGATTGATCATGAGACGTTGTTTTCTGCTGGCGGCGCTGCTCGGCGTGGTTCTCGCCGTACCCAGTTTTGCTTATGCGGGGGTGGTCGCCCAGATCAACCTCACCACACAACGCATGCAGGTCTATGTGAATGGTCAGCCGCGCTACACCTGGAAGGTTTCCACCGCGCGCAGCGGCTATCGCACGCCGACCGGCACCTATAAGCCCACGAATCTGGTGCGCTACCACCGCTCGACGATCTATCACGGCTCGCCGATGCCCCATTCGATCTTCTTCTATAAGGGCTATGCCATCCACGGCTCCTACGAGACCAAATATCTCGGGCGCCCCGCCTCGCATGGCTGCGTGCGGCTAGCGCCGTCCAACGCCGCCGCGCTCTATTCGCTGGTGTCGAAATACGGCGCCGGCAACACGACTATCAAGATCACCCACTAGGCTCATCGTGATCCTGATCCTGGCGATGCACGCCGCTAGCGTCCGCCGCAACTATTGGGCGGCGGCGCGCCGCGGAAGCGCTCGCCCATCCATTTGAGGGCAGCCGAGACGCTCTGCTTGGCGGCGAAGGTGTGCGTCACGCCGGGCATCTCGACGAACATCACCTTTGCCCCTTGCTTGCACAGCGCGTTGCCGAACTGCTTGGTGATATAGGGCCGCACGATCGTATCGGCGGTCCCTTGCGCCAGGAACACCGGCGCGCCCGCCGGCGCCTTGCCCGGCGAGTTGCGCTCCATGATCGAGCTCCACGGTTTGGTCTTGGCGGGATTGGCTTTGAGGAATTTCTCGCGCTCCAGCGGTCGCTCGGCCTTGTCCAGCCCGACGAAATCGGCGACCGACTCGATGCAGTCATGCGCCATCGTCTCATAGACACCCATGGCATTCGGCTCGACCAAGCTCGACGCCGGGTCCTTATAGAGGTTCGACCACGAGTAGATCGCCATGGCGGTGAGCTCCTTGCCGGCGGCGCTCGACTTGTCGGCATCGAACAGCTCGGCGAGATAGGTGGCCGGTGCCGCCGCGGCGATACCCACGAGCTTCAGCTCCGGCGCGTAAGCTTTGGCCATCTCGCCGGCATAGAGCACCGCGTGTCCGCCCTGACTGTGCCCCCATAAGACGAACCGGTCCGAAGCGCCTGAGCGCGGCAAGGCCCGGGCGGCGCGCACCGAATCGAGGACCGAGCGCCCTTCGCTAATTCCGATCAGATAGGGGTGGATGCCCGGCGTGCCGAGCCCCGGATAGTCGGTGGCGACCACGATGTAGCCCTTGGCCAGCATCGACTTAAGGCCCCAGATCAGGCCGGCGTTGTCGGGCATCAGCGAGGGCGCGCATTTCTCGACCACGCCTGTGGTCGGATGCGCGTAAGCGATCACGTTGCGGCCTCCGGCCGGCGGCTTGCCGGGCGGGATGTAGATCGCGCCGGAGACGGAGATCGGCTCGCCCTTCAAGCCGGTCGACCGGTAAAGAATACGGAATGCCTCGCCGCCGTCGGGGCTGCCGCCCACCAGCGGCCAGACTCTGATGATGGAGCCGGGCTTGTCGGCATGCGCCTGGCGGGCGGCACCGAGGCCGAGGCCGAGGGCGAGGAGGGCCGTGACGGCAAGACGCAGGCAGGACTTCATAGGGGGCATCTTCGGAACCTTGTGAGCTGGCGGGCCCGGATAATAACCTGATAAACCCGCCATTCCGCAACTGCCGGACTTGGAAAGGCCCTGGACGTGGGCATTTCCTTCCGCCCGCTTCCGGGGCACAATCGGACCCCGAACATCAAGAATATCTGCCTGCGCGACCCAGCGCGCGAGCAAGCAAGCCGGGGGATTTCAAATGTCATCAGTCGCAAGCACGCTCGACGCCCTTATCAATCGTGTCGGCGGGATCGCGACGCCCTTCTCCATCGAGTTGCCGGACGGCGCCAAGCGGACCGTGGGTCAAGGGAAGCCAGAGTTCCACGTCGACCTGCATAATGAGCGGGCAATGAAGGCACTGCGCACGCTCGACGAGGCCGACATCGCCGAAGCGTATCTTCAAGGTGACATCGACATCGATGGCGACATGCTGAAGCCGTTTGCGCTTCGGGCGTTGCTCAACGACAGCCATCCGCTGGTTGCCGCCTGGCGCTTCATCCAGCCGCTGCTGTTCGGTCAGGTCTACACCAACAAGCAGGCCATCGCCTCGCACTACAATCTCGACCCGAAACTGTTCCTGAGCTTCCTCGATCCGGTGTTTCCGGCTTACAGCCAGGGCATTTACGAGAGCGACGACGAGCCCTTGTCGAAAGCCCTGGAACGCAAATTCGACTGGGCCATCGAAAAATGCGAGCTCGGCCCGGGCAAGCGCGTCCTGGAGATCGGTCCCGGCTGGGGCGCCTTTTCCGGCCACGCCCTGCAATCCGGCATTCAATATACCGGCATCACCAATTCCGAGGTGTCGCAGTCCTTCCTGCGCGACAAGCTGGCCAATTTCGGCGACCAGTTCGATATTCTGCTCACCGACTTCTACGACTACGAGCCGGCTGAGCCGTTCGACGCCATCGTCATCATGGGCGTCATCGAGCATTTGCCGGACTATGAAAGGGTGCTGCGGAAGTTCTACCGGCTGCTGAAGCCGGGCGGTCTCGTGTTCCTCGATGGCAGCGCCGCGCGCAAGAAATACGAGCTGTCGACCTTCATGGTCCGCTACATTTACCCCGGCAACCACTCCTTCCTCGTGCTCGACGACTTCCTCAACAAGCTCAACAAGACCGAGTTCGAGTGCGAGGAAGTGCATAGCGATCGCTGGAGCTATTACCTCACCTTCAAGCAGTGGGCGGAGAACCTCGAAGCCAACAAGGACTACGTGCTGAAGACTTTCGGCGAGTTCGAGTACCGGCGGTTCCGGCTCTATCTGTGGGGCGCCACTTATGAATTCCTTGCCCGCAATCTCGACTGCTACCGGCTGATCCTGTCCAAACCCAAAGACGCCTGAGCAAGGGTTCAGCAAGGACGCCCGAGCCGCAGGCTTGACCGTCTCTCTATGCCCGGGGGAGGTTGGGGCATAAGGAGAATCACCCATGTGCGGAAATTGCGACTCCAAGGCCCTATCGCGGCGAAGCCTCATGGCGGCCGTCGGCGCCCTGCTGGCGGCGAGCGCTCTTCCCTTTCGCCCAGCCCGCGCGGCCGAACCTGCCCCCAACGACATTTCGCCGAAGGAGGTGTTCGACCGCTTGAAGGCCGGCAACGACCGTTATGTGGCGAACGCGCCGGCGGAGCGGGACTACGCGGCGGACCGTGCGGCGCGGGCGGCGGCCCAATTTCCCATCGCCGCGGTGCTCGCCTGCTCCGACAGCCGCGTGCCGCCTGAGATCGTCATGGACCAGGGGCCCGGCGAACTCTTCATCGTGCGGGTCGCCGGCAACGTCGTCAGTAATTACGGGCTCGCCAGCATGGAATATGCGGTCGAGGTCCTGAACGTGCCGATGCTGGTGGTACTGGGGCATTCCAACTGCGGCGCGGTGGCCGCGGCCCTGCAGGCATCCCGCGCCCGCGAAATGCTCCCCGGTCACCTGCCTGAGCTGGTTGAGGCCATCCAGCCCGCGGTGATCGCCGCCCATGGCAAGCACCCGGGCGATTTCCTCGCCGCCACCATCGAGGAGAATGTGCGCCTCAACATGAAGCGGCTGACGGAGGACTCCAAAGTTCTCGGCGACGCTTTCGCCGCCAAAAAGGTTGGCGTGGCTGGCGGCGTCTACGATATCGCCACCGGCAAGATCACGCTGGTCTGAGCGAAAGAAGGCGGGGACATGGAAGAGACTCTAGAGCGCTGGCGGTCGGAGAAGACGGCGGCCTATTTGTCGGGCGCCGTCGCCTCTGTCGAGTCGGACCCGACGAAGGCCAAACTCTTCCGGGATATGGCCGCCGCCGCCGAACAGCAGGCCGGCATTCTGGCCAAGGATCTCGCGCAAACGCCCGCCTTTGCGCCGTCGCTCAGGTCCCGGATCACGGTCTTCCTGCTCGGCGTGGTGGGCCCGCGCGCCATGCGCCACGTGCTGTCAGCCTCGAAGGTCCGCGGCGTGTCGGTCTATCGCGGCAAGATGACGGCGGGGCCGGAAGGGGCGGAGGCGCAAGGCCATCCTTGGCCGACCTCGACGGAAGATGTCGGCCGCCGTCACAAGACCTATGGCACCGGCACGCTCCGCGCCGGCGTGTTCGGCGTCAATGACGGTCTTGTCTCCAACACCTGCCTGATCATGGGTGTGGCAGGTGCCGGGACCAGCTCTAGCGTCATCCTCCTCACCGGCGTCGCCGGGCTTCTCGCTGGCGCCTTCTCCATGGGCGCGGGCGAGTTCATCTCCATGCTGTCGCAAAAGGAGATGTTCGAGCATCAGATCGCGCAAGAAAAAGATGAGCTCGAGCGCTATCCGAAGGAGGAGGCCGAGGAGCTGGCGCTGATCTACGCGGCGCGCGGCATCCCGATAAAGGAAGCGCGCCACCTCGCCAGCCATCTCGTTGCCAATCCGGAAAAGGCGCTCGATGCGCTGACCCGGGAGGAGCTCGGCCTCAACCCCGACGACCTCGGCTCACCGGTCGGCGCCGCCATCTCCTCGTTCCTGATGTTCTCCTCTGGCGCCAGCCTGCCGCTGATCCCCTATGTGTTCGGCTACGCGCAGGAAGGGATCCTGATCGCCTCGCTGATCTCGGGCACGGCGTTATTCTGCGTCGGCGCGGCCTTGAGCTTGTTCTCGGGGCGCAACGCGTTTTTTGGGGGCGCGCGGATGCTGGCGATCGGCTCGGCCGCCGCCGCGGCAACCTATTTCATCGGCTCCCTGTTCGACGTCGCCGGCGTCTAGAGCGGCAAAGTTTTTCCGCAAATTCTCCGGACCACGGCGACGTCTGCTTAAGCCTCACGCGAGGTCGAGCACTTGCTTAATGGCGCTTTAAGGGGGCATCCCCATCATGCCGCAGCTTTCATTGGAGGAGACTGCCATGATTCGCCGCGCTGCAATCTTCACGCTTGCTGCCGCTCTCGCTTTTGCCACCACGCCGGCCTTTGCCTGCACCGGCATCAGCCTGAAAGCGCAGGACGGCACGGCCATTCGCGGCCGCACCCTGGAATTCGGCTTTCCGCTTCAGTCCAACGTCCTCGTCGTTCCGGCGGGCAAGGAGTTCAGCGGCACGCTGCCGGACGGCGGCAAGGGGCTCACCTATAAGACCCGCTACGACATCGTCGGCGCCAACGCCGTCGACGCCGTCATGATCGTCGACGGCCTCAACGATCAGGGGCTGTCCATCGGCCTGTTCTATTTCCCGGGCTATGCCAAATACACCCCCGTCACCAAGGAGAACGCCTCGCGCGCTCTCGCGCCGCAGGACTTCGGCATGTGGGTGCTGGGGAACTTCGCCACGGTTGACGAGGTGAAGCGGGCGGTGAAAGACATCGCCATGGTGCCGACGCCGTTGCCCGGCCTCGGCAGCGCCAAGGGTGAGGTGGCGCCCGTGCATTTCTTCATCAAGGACAAGAGCGGTCAGTCCATCGCCATCGAGCCGGTCGACGGCAAACTGCAGGTCACCGACGCGCCGATCGGCGTGATGACCAACGCGCCGACTTACGACTGGCACATGACCAATCTCGACAACTACATCAATCTCTCGGTCAAGGACATTACCTCTGAGAAGCTTGGCTCGGTGACGCTCAATGCGACCGGTTCGGGCTCCGGCCTGCTCGGGCTGCCCGGCGATTTCTCGCCGCCCTCGCGCTTCGTCCGCGCCTCCGTCTTCAGCCAGGCCGCCGTGCCGAACGCCGACGCTGACGACGCAGTGTTCGCGGCCTTCCACATCTTGAATCAGTTCGACATTCCCAAGGGCTCGGTGATCAACGGCTCCGTCGGCAAGCCGTCCGCCGAGATCACCGAGTGGACGACTGTCTCCGATCTCAAGAATCTACGGTGGTACTTCCGCACCCATCAGGATCAGTCGATCCGCATGGTGGACCTCAAGGAGGCGGCCAAGGCCGCCAAGGGCGAGATCCGCACCATCAACATGGAGCAGTCGACGCAAGCCGTGGCCAATGTCTCCAACGATGTGAAAAGTCTGAAGCAGGCGTCGCAATAGCCTCAAAGCCAGGCGTGAGCCGACGCTGTCGCGGCCTCGGGGTCTCCCCGGGGCCGCTTTTTTTGCGGGTTGTTGCTTTCGTGTCGCGCGATCTGTCCCATTTGGATACGGATCGGATAGAACGAAGCCAGATGGCTGCGTTGAAGGCGAGACAGACGGCGTTTCGATGAATAGGATCGGCGGCCTGAGGGAAATGTCCGCTGCGCTCTGCCATGACTCACCATCATTTGCTGCCTCATCTCTTCGTGTGCCTTCGGGCCGCCGCGTGCGCCATGCTTGTGTCATGCGCCGTGCTGATATGCGCTCCGCCCATCGCCACCGCACAGGAGGAGATCGAGCCGGAGGAGAGCAAGCCCGCTTGGGATCTGTCGAAGCCTTGCGAGAACACCCAGCATCCTTACGAGGCTGATCTCTGCCAGCAATGGCGCACGGCCGAGGCCGCCGAGAGCGCGGCTGCGGCCTCTGAACGGACCGTCGGGCTGACGCGCTTGCTGATGCTGATCGGCGCCGTGGCGACCGTCCTGCTCCTGCTCATGTTCATTCCGCTCCTCATGGCCGCGTTCGCCGCGCGCCGAGCCGCGAGCGGCGGCGGCGTAAGCCAGGCCTCGCGCGAGGACGACGGCCGCGGCGACGAACGTCGCGCCGAGGAGCTTCGCGCTTATGTCGATGTCGACAAGCTCGAGTTCATCGAGACGCCGGAGTCCGAAGGCATCGTCAAGGTCAAGGTCATCTTCCGCAACACGGGCCAGACGCCGGCCTTCAGGACGCGCAGCGCCACCAATGTCGGCATCCGCGACGTGGCCGACGAAGACATGGTGCCCATCATGCCGCTGCCCGACAACCGGTTGGCCAACACGGCGCGGCCACGCCTCGGCCGCGATGCCACGCTCGTCCACATTGTCGAGTGTGACTCGACGCCGAGCCTTGCCGACCGCGTCATGAACGGCGACGCGACCATCGTCGTGTGGGGCTGGACCGAGTATTACGATGTGTTCGACCATCGGCGTAAGACGGCGTTTCAATATCTGTGCAACGCCGAGACCCTCGACACCGGCCAGATCTTCAAGCCCATGACCCGCGGCGACGAGGACGGCTGACGGGTTCGGCCAGTTTGCAGCAAAGGCTGGGAGCTTTCGCTACCGGCGCTTAACGACACAGCGCGCTCCTCCTGCATCCTTAACGCGGCTTTTGGACTCCATCCCCGATGATGCACGTCGCATTTTCAGGAAGGGGTTGCTGCCATGATCCGCCGCGCTTCGACTTACGCGCTCATCGCCGCTTTCGCTTGTGCCACCACGCCAAGCCTGGCCTGCACCAATATTGCCCTGAAGGCCGAGGATGGTACGGCCGTGCGCGCCCGGACCATGGAGTTTGCCGACCTGCTCCACTCCAACATCGCCCTGATCCCGGCGGGAACCAGCCAGAGCGGCACGGTGCCAGATGGCGGCAAGGGCATCGCCTACACCACGAAATACAACATGCTCGGAGCCAACGCGCTTGGCCTCAACGTCATCCTCGACGGCATGAACGATCAAGGCCTGAGCGTCGGACTGCTGTATTTCCCGGGCTTCGCCGACTATGCCGAGGCAACGCCGGAGAATGCCGCCCGGTCGCTGGCGCCGCACGAGTTCGGTAATTGGGTGCTCGGCAATTTCGCCAGCGTCGAGGAGGTCAGGGCCGGGCTCGGCGGCATCGCGATCGTGCCGACGCCGGCGCCCGTTCTGAACGCCGTGCAACCGCTGCACTACATCGTCTCGGATAGAAGCGGCAAGTCGATCGTCATCGAGCCCGTCGGCGGCGAGCTCAAGGTCTATGACGCCCCGCTTGGCGTCATGACCAACGCCCCCGGCTACGACTGGCACATGATCAACTTGCGCAACTTCGTGAATCTCAGCCTGACCGATGTGCCGCCGATCGATCTCGACGGGGTCAAGCTCGCCCAGATCGGTCAGGGCGCCGGCATGCACGGTCTGCCGGGCGATTTCACGCCGCCATCACGCTTCGTGCGCGCGGTGGCCTTCAGCCAGGCGGAGTATCCCGCTGCCACGGCTGAGGAGGCTGTGTTGAAGGGGTTCCACATCATGAACCAGTTCGACATTCCCCATGGCACGGTGCGCGAAGGGGCTGGCAAGGAACCGCTGGCGGAGCGCACCCAGTGGACCACCGTGTCCGACATGAACAATCTGCGCTTCTACTACAAGACCTACGGCAACCAAAACATCCACATGGTCGACCTGACCAAGGCCTTCGCCGCCGCCAAGGGTAAGATCCAGGTGATCGAGATGGGAACCGAGCAGCCCATCGCCGACGATTCCACAGTGTTCATGAGCACCAAACAGGTCGCCCAGTAAGAAAAAAGCCAGCGGGCTTGTGCCCGCCCGCTAGCGCCTCCTCTGGGCTTTTCAACGGTTTCTTGGTCTATTGTATGTGAGATGGTGATCCCTGGAGCTTTTTAGGGCTCCACGGGCTACCCGCCGGAGACCGTCATGCCGCGTTCGCCATTGCCCTTCCTTCCGGTGGCCTCCGATACGCGCGCCGGCACCCTGCAAGGGCTGCTCATCGCCACCATCGTCATTGGCGGGCTGTATTTCGGCCGTGAAGTGCTGCTGCCGCTGGCTGTCGCCATTCTCCTGAGCTTCGTGTTGACCCCGCCGCTTCTGCTGCTGCGGCGCATCAAGGTGCCGCGCGCGCTCGCCGTCGCCATCGTCGTCATCACCGCCTTCGCCATCATCGGTGGGCTCGGCTGGCTGATCTCCCGCGAGGCTACCAAGCTTGCCGTCGAGCTGCCGAGCTACCGCGCCACCCTGTCGGAGAAAATCAAGTCGCTCCGCGAGAGCACGAGCGAGTCGAAGGTGCTGGAGAAGGCGGGCGACGTCCTTACCGACCTGCAAGCCCAGCTCAATGAACCCGACGCCGATTCAGGATCGCCCCAGGCTGGCGATGCCGCCGACCGGCAGGACGATCAGCCGATCCAAGTCGAGATCCGCGAGCCGGACCCCAAAGGGTTCGCCCTCTACCAGTCGATCGCCGGCACGCTTCTGCCACCGCTCGTCACCGCCGGCATCATCCTTCTGTTCGTGGTCTTCATTTTGTTGCAGCGCGAGGATCTGCGCGACAGGCTGATCCGGCTGTTCGGTTCGTCCGACCTCCAGCGCGCCACCTCGACCATGAGCGACGCGGCGACAAGGCTCTCACGCTATTTCCTGAGTCAGGTCCTGATCAACGCCACCTATGGCGTCTTCATCGGCACCGCCCTTTGGGCCATCGGCATGCCCAGCCCCATCGCCTGGGGCATCCTCGCCATGCTCATGCGCTTCGTGCCTTATGTCGGCTCCTATATCGCCGCCGCCTTTCCGGCGCTCATCGCCGCCGCCATCGATCCCGGCTGGACCGCCGTGCTCATGGTCGTGGGGCTCTTCGTCATCGGCGAGATGACCATGGGCCAGGTGGTCGAGCCGCAAGTCTACGGGCGCGGCACCGGCGTGACGCCGATCGCCGTGATCGGCTCCACCATCTTCTGGACCTGGCTGTGGGGCCCGCTGGGGCTGATCATCGCCACCCCCATCACCGTCTGCCTCGCCGTGCTCGGCCGCCACGTGGAGGGGCTCGGCTTCTTCGAGGTGCTGCTCGGCGATCGGCCGGCGCTGACGCCGGAGCAGAGCTTCTACCAGCGCGTCCTGATCGGCGATGCCGCCGAAGCCACCTATCAGGCCGAGCTTGCCCTGCGCGATCAGAGCTTCGAGACCTATCTCGGCAGCGTCGCGCTCGGCGGCTTGAAGCTGGCCGAACGCGATGCGGTCCGTGGCGCGCTCGGCGACAACCAGCTGGAGCGCATCGCCACCACCGTCAACGAGATGCTGGAGAACCTCGCCGATTTCGAGCCGCGCCGCTGGTTTGACAAGCTCCGCCACAAGCCTGAGAGGGCAGCCGAGGAGCCGGTGGCGGGGCTGCCTTCGCTGGAGGCCCCGGCCGAAGAGGATGCCGATGCCGCCCATGTCATCCCCCGCGACAGTCTTGCGCCGGGCTGGCAGGGGGAGATTCCGGTTCTGTGCATTGGCGGGCGCTCGATGCTGGATGAGGCCGCAGGCGCCATGCTCGCCGCGGTGCTGGCCAAGCGCGGGCTCGGTGCCAATGCGCTGCCGCCGGAGGAAATCTCCGCCGGCCACATCTCGACGCTGGCTTCGGCCAAGGCGAAGGCCGTCTGCCTGTCGTATCTTGGGCTCGGCACCGGCCCCGCCCAGATCCGCTATCTCGTCCGCCGCCTGCGGCGCATCCTGCCCCAGGGCACGCTGATCCTCGTCGCCTATTGGCACGCGGACGGAGATACGCAAGCCATGGCGTCTCTCCAGGAGACCGTGCAGGCCGACGCCTACGCCACCACGCTGCACGAGGCCGTCGAGACCATCCTGCAGGCTGCCACGGGCGGTGCGCCGGAGAGCGATGCGAAGGCCGCGGCTAAGACCGAGCCCGAGCCGAAGGGCAAGAAAGCTCCCGCCCCGGCTGCTTGAGATGTTGAACTTTGGCTAGCTTAGGCCGTTCTATTTCGAAGAGCCGAGTTGCTTCTGCACGCTCTCGTAGCTCTTGCGGACGGAACTAGGTGCGCAAGTAGCGCCCTCATTGGCGAGCCTCTTGCTTGCTTCGCCGTAAACGTCCCTCCAGGGAATGCCTTCAGCACGTAGGATGCGAACGAGATGCCAGCGCCTAATGTGAACCATATCGTGCTGATATCTGGGGCTCACGAGACAAGCAACGGCCAGAGTTACCCAGTACGGCGGTGGTTGCTTGTGCGTCGAGCATAAACTAACCGCCAAAGCCACGGCTTCCTTCGCGCCCTCTTCCCACGCCGCCTCAAGGAAGGAGAGCGTATTGGCGAACTCCTTCTCGGTCATGCCTGTAACGGCAAGATCTCGCCGACTCTTTTGACCCTGCCACATGGCTACTCTTCCCCGGAAGAAGATAGCACCCAGCGCTTGCACTTGCGACAGACCTGGGCCCTTGCGGTGACGCAAGGCCCAGGCGCTTGTTAGCCGCCGATCTCCGCCAATGACCCAAGCAGATATGGTGGTCCGCCCTACCTTAGCCCCTACCTGCCCATCGATCTTGGGAACTCACCAGTAAGGTCTTGCCGCCACCCGTCGCCTGCGCCCATGGACTGCGTACCGCCGGTCATCTAGTTCAAGGCCATGACCGAGAACCCCTCCAGCATCCGACTGCGCAGTTGGCGTGTTCGTGCCGTCCGCATGGACGCGCGCGTCCGTATCGTCACCGGCGCGGCGTCGCGGGCTCCCGGAAACACAGCGCCATGAGGCCCCCGAGCGCCAGCGCGCCGGCGAGGAATAGCAGCGCCGTGGGCAGCGACCAAAATGGCCCGAACGCGGCGTAGAAGCCGAGCGTGGCCAGCGTCAGCGCCACCATGGTGGGGATGAGCGGTCCCGAATAGGCCGACCAGGCGAAAGCCGCCGCCGCCATGAGCAGTGGCAGCGCGATGTGCCAGCGGCGCTCGCCCGTCCGGTCCGAGCGGCGGCCCCACCACACCATGGCGATCGCCGCGAACAGATAGGGGATGGCGGTGAGGAAGCCGACTTGCAGCGGGGCAAGCCCGAAGCTCCCGATCACTTGCGGCATCCAGAAGCCGATGCCGTAAAGCCCCACCACCATCAGGAAATAGAGCAGTCCCAGCGCCAGCACGCGGGGCCGGGTCACGGCAGCGCGCAGATCGCCATAGCCGGCCACCCGCGACGTCTCGGCTTCCGCGGCGAGCGTGGCACTGAGCGCCTGGCGCTCGTCGGGGGTCAGCCAGCCCGCGTGCTCCGGCCCGTCGTCGAGAACTTTGAGCGCGGCGAGCCCAAGCAGTATGGCGGGCAACCCCTCGACGATGAACAGCCACTGCCAGCCGGCGAGCCCGAGAAAGCCGTGGGTCTCGAGCAGCGCGCCGGACACAGGGCCGCCGATCACGGTGGCGAGCGGCACCGCCGCCATGAACATCCCGATGATGCGCGCCCGCTCCGCGGCAGGAAACCAGAAGGTGAGATACAGAATGATGCCGGGAAAGAAGCCGGCCTCGGCGATGCCCAACAGCAGCCGCATCACGTAGAAGCTCGTTGCGCCGCTGACGAGGCTCATGGCGCAGGCGACGACGCCCCAGGAGATCATGATGCGCGCGATCCAAATGCGCGCGCCGAAGCGCTGGAGCGCGAGATTGCTCGGGATCTCGCACAGAATGTAGCCGACGAAGAAGATGCCGGCGCCGAACCCGAACACCGACGGCGACAGACCGAGATCCGCGTTCATATGGAGCGCGGCGAAGCCGACATTCACCCGGTCGAGAAAGTTGACCATGTAGGCGAGGGCGAGAAACGGGAGGAGACGCGCCGTGGCCTTGGCGATGGCCGAGGCGCGGTGGCGGCTCTGTGTGAGGTCTTGGTCCATCCGCCCCCCGGCTTTCGAGTATGCTAGCGCACGGCCATCATACTGATTCGGCCGCCACGCTTAAGGAGGGCGTTCTCATGGCCATTTCCTTGGATGAAGCTGCCGCGGTGCTGCGTCAAGCCATGCGCGAGACGGTGAAGCGCTATTCCTTCTGGTACCTGATCCAGGGCGTCCTGTTGGTGGTCGCCGGTGTTCTGGCGTTCGTCTATCCCCTCATCGCTTCGGTCGCCATCATCTATCTACTGGCCTGGATCCTGATCGCGAGCGGCGTGCTGCAAGCCATCGGCCTGATCGGCGCCCGCCACGTGCCGCATTTCTGGCTGCAATTGATATCAGCGGTGCTGGCGATTCTCATCGGCCTGCTTCTGCTGCGCGCGCCCGGCAGTGGGCTGTTGGTCATCACCGTGCTGCTGATCGTGTTCTTCATGGTTGAGGGCATCGCCAAGATCATCTTCGCGCTGACCATCAAGCCGTTCCCCAATTGGGGTTGGGTGCTGGGCAGCGGCATCGTGGGCATCCTGCTGGCGCTCATTCTGTGGGCCAACATGCCGCTGAGCTCCGATTGGCTGCTCGGCGTGCTGCTTGGGATCCAGCTGATGTGCGAAGGCGCGGCGCTCACCTACCTGGCGTGGGAGGTCCGCACGGCCTGACGAGGAGCTAGCTCACGGCGCTTCGGTCTCTTTCAGGAACCGCCCGTAGATCCAGCCCGCCTCGTCCGTGGCCGGGTCGGCGACCTGCACCCAATTGCCGTCACGTCCTTGGACGCGAAGCTTCGCGCCGGCTTGCATAATTTTCAGCGTCTCCCCGGTCGCTGAAGGGCTTGCCCGCATATTGACTGCGCTGACGGTCGTCAGCCACTCGTCCTTGTTCGCAAGCTCGGAGGCTGCCGCCACGAGCCGCCCCAACGGCCCGGGCCTGTCCTCCGCGCGCGGTTCACTCGGTTGGGTGACCGGGGCGGGAGCCGCGCCCCCCGGCTCGGCGGCGGCAACAATGTCGTCTTTAGCCGGCGGTTCGGCGGCGGGCGCCCAGTCCTGCTTGAGCCGGGCCAGCTGCGTGTCGCGGTCGGACACGCCGAGGGCTGCGGCGCGGTCGTACCAGTCCTTGGCCGCCATGAAGTCGGGCTTGATGCCGTGCGCACCCATTCCTGAGATGAAGGCCGGATCGTAGGTGGCGCCAAGCGCCAGCGCCGCCGCGCCGCTACCGGCTTCCGCCGCGCGCTCGAAATAGGCCCGCGCGCCGGCGAAGTACCCCACCGCGATCATCTTGTTGCCGTGCGCCATGAGGTCGGCGACGCGATCCGCCTCGCCTGACCGGACCGCCAGCCCTGGCACCGGGCCGGGCGCGACGTCGAGCCTTGTGCCGGCGCCCGCCAGCACGGCGCCGTCGGCCGCCACGAGATCGACCCGCAAGTCCGTCTCGCCGGTGTGATCCTCCGGCAGACGCAGCGTGAGGCCGGCGATCTCGTCCGCGCGCAGGCTCCATTCCCCGGCGCCATAGGGACGTCCCGCGGAGAACTGAGCGCCCTCGGGCAGATCGCGGATGGCGATGACGCTTCGCGCCGGCAGTGCCCCGGCGGCGTCGATGGCGATGGCGAAGCTGACCTCCTCGCCCGCTTTCGCCGCGATCCGAGGGGGTGCCGTGAGCGCGAACTCCGGAACCGCCGGTGTCGCGCCAAGCCTCGGAGTGCCGGCTAGGGCCGCCTGTTGGCTCGGCGAGGCGCCCCGCCCCGGGAACTCGAACGCCATATCCAGCCCGCGTACGGCGCCGAGCCACAGCAGCCCGGCGAGGATCGCGGCGGGTGCGATGGCGACCGCAGTCAACACCATCACGACGCCGCGCGCCGGCAATGCCGTGCGCCGCGCTGTGGCCCATCCCGGTAGCGCCGCGTCACCCGCGACCGGTCTGGGCGCGCCCTGCCTCGCCCTAAGGCCTGCGGGGGCGAAACGCTCGGCCATGGAGGACACGGTCGGCTCCGGCCTGGTCCCGAGCGGCGTCTCCGCCTCGAGCCGTTGGGCAAGGCTCGGCGAGATTGGCATGTCTGGCATTTGAAAGGTCCTGAGCGCCGGCTGGACCATGGCAACCTCCTACGCGTTACAAAGGGGAACGTCAGTTCTGGTCTTCAGTTCTGGTCTTGGGTCTTGCTCCATTCGAGAAAGGCGCGGAACAGTCTGGCGCGCTCCGCATCCGAGGGGGCGCCCGCGCCCGTGTCGGCTTGCGCCATGAAATTGTCGAAGCGCGCCCGCGTGCCGCCATCGGCGCCCACATTGGCCGCGACCGTCGCCTTCGCCCGGTCGATCCAAGCCTGCGCCAACGGCGAGCGTTGCCAGCCCTCCAAGGTCGCCGCGAAATTCACCTGCCGCCATTTTGGATGACGCGGCGGCGCCAGGAACGCATCGAAGCTCGAGAAGAAGCGATCGACGAAACGATCGAGCTTCCGATAGCGCGCACTGTCGCTTGCCCAGTTGAACGATACGAGCACCGCGCAAACCGCGACCGTATCCACCCGCGCGCCGTCCGCGATCAGCTGCGGATAGTCGTCATGGGAGAGCGTCGCCGGGTAATAGTCGTCCTCCAGCCCTTTGGCGTACGGCACGCCGAGAAGTTTCAGGCCGTCAGTCTGATCGAGATGGGCGAGGATCGGCGCGGGCTTGCCGGCGACCACGACAGAGGCGTCGATCGCGCCCGCCTTGAGCTTCGCCACCGCGTCGGCCTCGTCGAGATGCACCTCGCGCACAGTGATGCCGAGGGCGTCGAAGACGAGTCGCGCGGTGATCTCGGCCCCGCTGCCCTCGGGCCCAATGTTGACGGTCTTGCCCTGAAGCGCGCGCACGTCGCCGATCTCGGGGTGCGCCAGCACGTGCATCTCTTCGTTGAACAGCTTGGCGATATAGGCGACTTGTGACTGGACATCCCCAAGCTCGCCGTTCCGCGCGAAATGCTTGAGCACGTTGGCTTGGGTGATGCCCATGTCGACGCCGCGCATGAACATCACGTCCTTGAGGTTCTGCGCCGGCCCTTTGCCGACCATGGGCACGACGCGCAAACGCTCGCCGTCATCGAGCACGGCGGCGATGTCCTGCACGATTGCGAGGTCGGTGGCGTGCGCGCTGCCGGCCATGATCGTCACGGTGTTGTCGTTGAGGCGCGCGCGATAGGTCTCGCGGACGCTCTGCGCGGACGGGCGTGCCTTGGTCTTAGCGGTGTCGGTCTCCGCCGCCGCAAGCGGCAGCGTGCCGAGCACGCCGCCGAGCATGCATAGTCCAATGGCGAGGGCGATACGCATCAACTGCCCCTCTATGGGTGCACTTCACCCCGAACGCGGCCGGCCCGCTTGAAGCGCGAGAGACGAGACGGCCAGATGCAGCAGATTGGTGTGCTTGCGGGAGGCGGCGGCGCGAGGCTTTGAAGAAAGCCAAGCACCATCCCCCGGTGCGCTGCTATCCCTGTGGCGGTGATGGAAAGTGATACAGAAGCCGCTGTCAAGTACAGAAGGATGTGTAACACAATAAGATCAATCTCTTGCCATAAGTATGGCTAGGATGACTGGAAGACAGCAAGAAGAAGGCAAGTCTTTAAGGATGCCTTAACCATAAAGAATTGGCCGCCGCCGGCTTGGGGCCCGGACGTCATCTTGGCGCAGCATATCGGACGCGGGCCGCAAAGCGGCGCGCCCATCCCTAACGCCGACGGGGTGCGTTTGGTTGCCTGGAGGATGCGAGGAGGGTGGACGCCTAATCCGCGTCCATCTTCAGCGCCGCGATGAACGCCTCTTGCGGGATGTCGACCTTGCCGAAGCTCCGCATCTTCTTCTTTCCCGCCTTCTGCTTCTCCAGCAGCTTCCGTTTGCGGGTGATGTCGCCGCCATAGCATTTGGCGGTCACGTCCTTGCGCAGCGCGCTGATGGTCTCGCGTGCGATCACCTTGCCGCCGATCGCCGCCTGGATCGGAATTTTGAACATGTGCCGCGGGATCAAATCTTTCAGCTTGTCGACCATGGCGCGCCCGCGCGTCTCGGCGCGTGAGCGGTTGACGATGATCGACAGCGCATCGACCGGCTCGTCGTTGACGAGCAGCGCCATCTTCACCAGGTCGCCTTCCTCGTAGCCGATGATGTGATAGTCGAACGAGGCGTAGCCGCGCGACACCGATTTCAGCCGGTCATAGAAGTCGAACACCACCTCGTTGAGCGGCAGCTCATAGACCAGCATGGCGCGCGCGCCGGCATAGGTCAGGGTCTTCTGCCGCCCGCGCCGGTCCTCGCACAGCTTGAGCACCGCGCCGAGATGCTCGTCGGGCACGAGGATGGTCGCCTCGATCCACGGCTCCTCGATCTTGGCGATCTTCTGAGTGTCCGGCATGTCGGCGGGATTATGCAGCTCCGTCATGGTCCCGTCGGTGAGATGGATGCGGTAGACGACCGACGGCGCCGTGGCGATCAGGCCGATATTGAACTCGCGCTCCAGGCGCTCGCGGATGATCTCCAGATGCAACAGGCCGAGAAAGCCGCAGCGGAAGCCGAAGCCGAGCGCCGCCGACGTCTCCATCTCGTAGTCGAAGCTGGCATCGTTCAGCCGGAGCTTGCCGACCGCCTCGCGCAAGTCCTCGAACTCGCTGGCGTCGACGGGAAACAGCCCGCAAAACACCACGGGCTGTGACGGCTTGAAGCCCGGCAGCGGCGCGGCCGTCGGCTTCTTCTCGTCGGTGATGGTATCGCCGACGCGGGTGTCGGCCACTTCCCGGATCGAGGCGGTGAAGAAGCCGATCTCGCCGGGCCCGAGCGCCGCGCGCATTTCCTGCTTGGGCCGGAAGATGCCGACGCGGTCCACCTGATAGGTGCCGCCGGTCAGCATCAGGCGGATGCGGCTTCCCTTGGTGAGCTTGCCGTCGACGATGCGCACCAGCACCACCACGCCGAGATAGGCGTCGTACCAGCTGTCGACCAGCAAGGCCTTCAGCGGCGCAGCGCCGTCGCCCTTCGGCGCCGGCAGCCGGTGCACGATGGCCTCGAGCACGTCCTCCACGCCCAAGCCGCTCTTGGCCGAGATCTCCAGTGCATCATGGGCGTCGAGGCCGATCACCTCCTCGATCTGCTCGCGCACCCGCTCCGGCTCCGCCGCCGGCAGGTCGATCTTGTTGAGGACCGGGATGACCTCGTGATTGTTGTCGAGCGCCTGATAGACATTGGCCAGCGTCTGCGCTTCCACCCCTTGTGTGGCGTCGACCACGAGCAGCGAACCCTCGCACGCCGCGAGCGACCTGTTCACCTCATAGGCGAAATCCACATGGCCCGGCGTGTCGATCAGGTTCAGCTCGTAGAGCTGCCCGTCCTTGGCGCGATAGTCGAGGCGCACCGTTTGCGCTTTGATCGTGATGCCGCGCTCGCGCTCGATGTCCATCGAATCGAGCACCTGCTCCTTCATCTCCCGTGCCGTAAGGCCGCCGCAGAGCTGGATCAGCCGGTCTGCCAGCGTCGACTTGCCGTGGTCGATATGGGCGATGATTGAGAAGTTGCGGATATGGGAAAGGGATGTCGTCTCGGATGAACTCATGTCCGGGTAGGTACGGGAGCAAACCGCCAGCGGTCAAGCGCGCGGGTGCGACAATAAAGGCGAAACCATGGGGGCGATTGCCCTTAATTTGCGGCTGTCAGGGTCTATGGGATTCCTGCTAGGAAGGTCGTCCCAACTCCATTGGAGAATCTCAAATGTTCAAGAAACTGCTTCTTGCTGCGATCGCAGCCGGTCTCGTGTCCGCCACGACGCTTCCCCTCCAGCTCGCTCCGGCCCAGGCCGCGATGACCTGCAAGGAAGCCGCGAAGATGAAGTACCCCGAGATGATGAAGGACCTCAAGGACCGCCGTGCCTACAAGAAGGCGTGCAAGGAAGCCTGGAAGGCAGCTCAGTAGAGCTGGTTCGCGGACTTAGAAACGCTTCGAAAAGGGGGCCCTTGAGGTCCCCTTTCTCGCGTCTTGGGCCAAATCACGAGGGCCAGATTTCTTGGGCCAAATTGGCCTGCGCTCTGGATCAACTGATTGGCAATAACCGTTGGGCTATGTGGCCAAGCGGCGGATTGCCGGGGAACCGGCAACGGCGTGGCCATATCCCGCCGCATAACGAATGGGAGAAAATCTATGCTTAAGAAAATGGTTCTGGCCGCTGCTGCGACCGTCGTCCTTGCTGGTACCGCCATGACCGTGTCGGTCCCGGCCCAGGCCGCGACGACCTGTAAGGAAGCAGCGAAGATGAAGTATCCGGATACCTTGAAGGGCCTCCGGGACCGTCATGCCTACAAGAAGGCGTGCAAGAAGGCCTGGAAGGCGTCCAATGGCAAAGAGGGCATCCTGAGCAAGCTCAAAGGCTAGCGGTAACCGGTTCACTGTGAGAATTCTGAGAAGGGGGCCCTTTCGGCCCCTTTCTCTTTGTCCGCAGACCGCCTTGAATCAACCGAATTGCAATACCGTCGGTGCTATGGCCCAGCGCGGCGCGCTTGGACGGTTGACTGGAGGGTGGCTCTGAGCCCTATTCGCGCCGCCTGAACCTCATCCACAGGAGCGACTTCATGCGAAAGACGATTTTTCTGGCTGCCGCCGCGTCCCTGATCCTGGCCGGCGCGGTGACGACGGTGGCCCCGGTTTCGGCCGAAGCCAAAGCCCATTGCGATGCCCGGGCGGATGCGCGGTATCCGAACAACAAGAAGAAGAACAAGGCCTTCAAGAAGGACTGCAGAGACGATTACCGGGCCTGGAAGAAGCGCAACGACAAGGGCATCTGGATCATCCTCTGAGCGGCCATGGTCTGAAAGATTGCGAAGGCCCCGCGCGCGCCGCGGGGCCTTTTCTCCGGGCTTAGATGCCCGCGTACCAAGCGTAGCCGCGATCTTCCCAGTACCCGCCGCGGCCGCCGCGAATATTGGCCAGGCTGTCGACCGCCTCGATCCCCATCACATATTTTGCCATCTTGTAACCGAGCTGCCGCTCCACGCGCAGCCTGAGCGGCGCCCCGTGCGGGATCGGCAGGGTCTGATCGTTCATCTCGTAGGCGAGGATGGTCTGCTCGTGGAAGGCGTCGGCCAGGCCGATCGACTCGTAATATTTGTCGGCTTCGGTGCCGCTTCTCCCCAAGGAGTCGGCGCAATGGAGCACGATATAGCGTGCCTCCGGCTTGAGCTGCGCGCGCGCGAGCAGGGTGCTCAGCTTCACGCCCTTCCATTTTCCGATGCAGCTCCAGCCCTCCACGCAATCGTGCCTTGTGATCTGGGTGCGTGAAGGCATGGCGCGCAGCTCGGCCAGCGAAAGCTGTAGCGGCTGCTCGACCAGGCCACCCACTTGAAGCATCCAGTCGGCGAAGCCGTTCGCGGCCTGGGCGCGGTAGTCGGGGTCGGGCGGATTGGTCGAGCCATTGGCCTTGAACACGCGCGACAGATCGGCTTCGGGATATTCCCGCGCGAGGTCATTTGGCGACAGCAACGCCCGCTGCGTAACTCGGGTGAGGGTCTCGGCCGATTCGAGAACACGCCGGACCCAGGGTTGGCTCGAAAGCTCGTCGCAGCCGCCGAGCAGCGTGGCGCTGGTCACGGCGAGGCCGCGTGCGAGAAAGCCACGCCTGTCGAGTCCATGGGCTTTGGTCATGGCTTTTCCTTGGCGGGCTCGATCGCATAGCGGCCGGTGATCATCGACCGGAGATTGTTCCAGACGCCGGAGATCAGCACCATGACGATATGCACCGCCACGAAGATGACGATCCCGCCCGCGGCGATGAAGTGAATCGTGCGCGCCGACTGCCGTCCGCCGAACACATCGAGCAGGGCGGGAAATGCCGCGTCAATGCCGGGCGACATCGTCAGCCCGGTGAGCAGCATGAGCGGCAACAGGACGAGACCGACAAACAAATAAGACAGCTTCTGCAGCACGTTGTAGCGCTTCGCCTCCTCGCCCTTGGGAAAGTGCAGACGCGCGTGCTCGGCGATAGAGCCGCCGATATGCTTCAGCTCCTTGCCCGTTGGCGCGAGGTCGCGCCGCAAATGACCGCTGCCGAAGCTCCAGATGAGACATGCGAGCCCGTTGAAGAGGAACACCCAGGCGAAGAAGAAGTGCCAGTGCCGTCCCATGGCGAGGCTTCGAAAGCCTGGCAGCGTGACCGACCAGGGGAACCCTCTCTGCTGATAGCCGGTCTCGGGGTCGCCGCCGAGGCCGAACACGCCCGTCGTGTCGAAGCTGTAGCCGAGGATCGTGGTCACACCTTTTACGGTGCCTCCCTCCCGCACGGCCGTCATCGCCATCACCGGATCGTCGAAATTGGATTTGGATCCGAGATAGAGCGCGGAGTGGGCATTGAAGATCTGAAGCCCGCTCATCAACAGGACGAGCAGCACGAGCGCATTGACCCAATGGGTGATGCGGACCGCCGCGGCATGGCGGTAGATGACCTCACGCTTGGCCATATGAAAGGCCCCGGTCAGGGGGCTCCGCCTCAGCTGTGCTTGTCGCCCCAGATCTCGGTGAGTCGCTGGGCGCGTCCGCAATTCCATTTGTAGTACTTATAGCTCACCGGATTCACGGTGTGATAGTCCTGGTGATAGCCCTCGGCATCGTAGAACGTCGTCACCGGCCTGATTTCTGTCGCCACCGTCTTCTTGAAGCGATCGGCGATCTCTTGCTTGGTGGATTCGGCGAGCTTCCTCTCTTCGTCACCAGAGACGAACACCACGGTACGATAAGCCGGCCCCTTGTCGCAAAATTGCCCGATCGGATCGAACGGGTCGATATTGTGCCAGTAGTGGTCGAGCAGTTTCGCGTAGGTGACCTTCGACGGATCGTACGTCACCTTGAGGGCTTCGATATAGCCCTTGTGGCTGCCATAGTTGGGCTTTGGTGTCGTACCGCCCGCATAGCCCGACACCGTCTCGGTCACGCCGTCGACTTTATCGAAAGCGTCCTCGACGCACCAAAAGCAGCCGCCGGCAAAGATCGCGGTCTTGGTCTCGGCCGCGCGTGTATCGGCCGAGCCGCCAGCGACGACAAGTGCGGTAAGGAAGGCGGCGGTAAGCGCCGCGCATATCCATCGCGCCATCATGGGGTTTCTCTCCTTCGTGTTGTCCGGGTGAAACGATAAGGAGGGCGGGGGTGCGGGGACAGTGGCTCTCGCGCGACCGTGAAGTGAATTGAGAAGGCGAATTCTGACCGTGCTCCGCCGGTGAGGCCCCGGATTGCAACCAAAAGTTGAGCTAAGGGCGTTTGCCTGCTAGACTATCCGCTCAACCGAAAGGGGGGCATGAGATGTCACTGCTCACGATACGGGCAGACGTTGCAGTAGATTATCAGCGTATTCACGACAGCCGCCGACCAGAAGAAGGCCGAGCTTGAAGGCCGCAAGCCGACGCAAAACTGACTGGGCCGCTGACGGGCGTCCGGACCCGCAGGAAGCCGTTGGGCTAGGTCCCTGTTTGGGTTAAGGAGAGCCCCATGCGGCTCTCTTCACCCCCAAGCGCGCTCAAATCCGCCTACGACGTGGTCGTGGTCGGATCGGGCTATGGCGGCGGGGTCTCAGCCTCCAGGCTTTCGCGCGCCGGCCAGCGCGTCTGCGTCATCGAACGGGGGCGGGAGATCCCGACCGGCGCCTTTCCCGATCGTCTGCCGGAACTTCGCCGCGAGCTTCAGCTGAACGGCGGCAAGATGCGCTCCGGCTCCCGCACCGGCCTGTTCGACTTCCGGCTCGGCGCCGACATTCATGTTCTCGTTGGCTGCGGCCTCGGCGGCGGCTCCTTGATCAATGCCGGGGTGGCGCTGCGGCCCGACGCCCGTGTCTTTGCCGACCATGCCTGGCCCGAGGAGGTCGCCAGAGACGGGCTGCTCGATCTGGGCTTCGAGCGGGCGCAAACCATGCTGCGCCCGGCCCGCTATCGTAACGCGTCCGGGCTTGCCAAGTACCGCGCGCTGGAAACGGCCGGCGCCGCGTTCGGCCAGGACCCTGTCGCCGCACCCGTGGTCGTCAGCTTCGAGGACACCGTCAATCCGGCCGGCGTCACGCAACCGGCTTGCACCCTCTGCGGCGATTGCTGCTCCGGCTGCAATGTCGGCGCCAAGAACACCGTAGCCATGACCTATCTCCCCGACGCGCGCGCCCATGGCGCGGAGATCTTCACCGAGCTCGCCGTGAGCCATATCGAGAAGCGCGGCAGCGTCTGGCGCGTCCACGTCACGCCGTCCGACGAGAAGGACGCCAAGCCTCGCATCATCGATGCCAAGACCGTGGTGCTCGCCGCCGGCACGCTCGGCTCGACCGAGATACTGCTGCGCTCCCGCGACCATGGGCTTGGCCTGTCCGGCCGGCTGGGCGAGGGCTTTTCCGCCAATGGCGACATCATCGCGTTTGCGCTTGGCGGGCGCGAGCGGGTCAACGGCATCGGCGTCGGCCAGCCGCCGAAATTTGCCGGCGAGACCATCGGCGCCTGCGTCGCCGGTCAGATCGAGCTTCCCGATCAGAGTGCCCTCGACCACAGCATGATCATCCAGGAAGGCGTGCTGCCGTCGGCGTTGGCCCCGCTCCTGCCCGTGTTCTTCGTTTCGGGCGGACGCATCCTCGGGGCGGCGCAGAGCCTCATCAAGGGCGTCTACCAGGGTCCGCTATCGCACCTGCAGACCTTCTTCGTCGTCTCCCATGACGATGCGCGCGGCCATATCAAGCTCGACAACGGCCGCGCCCAGGTTCACTGGCCGAACGTCGCCGAGCAACCGGTCTATGCCCGCGTCGACGCGGCGCTGACCAAGGCGGCTGAAGCGGTGGGCGCGCGGTATATCAAGAGCCCGCTGGCCGCGACCAATATGGGGATCAAGCCCGCCACGGCGCATCCGCTTGGCGGCTGCGGCATGGGCGAGGATGCAGCAACCGGCGTGGTCAATCACAAATGCCAGGTCTTCGCCGGGATAAACGGCGAGGGGGTGCATGCCGGGCTTTACGTCTGCGACGGCGCGGTCATTCCGCGCTCCATCGGCGTCAATCCGCTGCTCACCATCACCGCGCTCGCCGAGCGCGCCATGGTTCACCTTGCCCGCGACCACAATCTGGGATTCGATACAGCTCCGATTCGCGCGACCGCGGATCCGGTCATGACATGAGGACCGGCTGACCCATGCAGAGCCGCATGCTCAAGCCCCCCTTATTCAGGGTTCTCGGCGCCGCGGCGGCGGTCATCGCGCTTGCCATGGGCGCGAGCGCTCTTCAAGGCGCAGGCGCGCTTGAGGGCAAAGCCCGGCTTCGGCCTTGCGCCAGCACCGAGTTCACCGCCTCGATTGGCGGCGCGGCCAAGCAAGCCCGTCCCGACCGTCTCACCATCGTGCTTGCCGGCGATGCCGGGTTCAATCCGAACGGCGCCACGGTCGAGCCCGAAGGCATCCGCAAGGACGGCGCGCTCCTGAGCTTCAAAGACACCCTTGGCGGCATCGCGCCCGAGGTCAACGGCGACCTTGCCTTCGTCAATCTCGAGACGGTGATCACCGACCGCAACGATCTCGTCCCCGATAGCAAGGGCCAGAAATCGCCGTACAACTTCAAGAGCCATCCGCTGGCGGTGAAGACGCTCATCGACACCGGCTTCAACATGTTCTCGCTCGCCAACAACCACTCGATGGATTATGGCGCGAACGGCGCGGAAGAGACGCTCTATCACATGGCCGTGGCGGCGGCGGAGCGGCCCATCGCCTTTGCCGGCATCGGCACCAATATCGAGGAGGCGACGCGGCCCGGTTGCCTGGAGTTTGGCGGCAGCAAGATTGCCTTTGGCGCGACCGGCATTGTCACCGGTCAGCGCGAGGAGTATCGCGCCGGCAAGGACAAGACCGGGCAGGCGGCTTATCGCAACCGCGCCGGTTTCGAGGGGGTGGTGAACCGCCTCGCGGAGCTTCGGGCCGACTACCGCGTCCTCTCCATCCATTACGGGCTCGAGGGGCGCGTCGTGCCCGACCAGCGCCAGCTCAAGGATTGGCGTGGGTTCGCCGCGCGCGAGAAGGGCATCGACCTGATCGTCGGCCACCATCCCCACGTGGCCCAAGGCGTGGAGCTCAACGGCGCATCGCTGATCTTCTATGGGCTCGGCAATTTTCTCCATCCCGGCACGGCCGAGATGGCCCGCTTCGGCATCTGCCGCGACTATGGACTGATGGCGAAGGTGCATCTGGCGCGCATCCAAGGGTATTGGCGCGTGGCGGCCATCGAGGCGATCCCGCTCACCAAGACGCATATCCGCCCCGAACCATTCGCCCCGCAGGAGGGGATGAGGCGCATCTACGCGCTGAACTATCTCGGCGCGCAACTCGGCGACGGAAAGTTTGCGGAGGGCGTGCGCTTCACGCCGCGCAAAGACGGCTCAGGCCTCTACTGCACGAGCGGCACCGAGGAGCTCGAAGGCGAGCTCGGCGCGCTCTGCACCGGCTGGCGCCCCGCCCCGGCCGCGCCCAAGAAGCTCGCCCGCCAGCTCGCCTCCGCGTGCGCGGACAAGCCGTTCTATGGCGCGAGCCAAAAGAAGAAGCGTAGCGCGCCGTCGTCGTTTTGGGATGGCTTCGGCCCGCACTAAGTCACCTCTCCCTGCCGGGGAGAGGGGGTTTAGCCTCTTAGAGTGCCGCCGGTGGCTTTGACGACCGCGGTGACAACCTTCTCCGCAACCGCGTCGATCTCGGCATCGGTCAGCGTCTTGTCACGCGGCTGGAGCGTCACTTCAATGGCGATCGATTTCTTGCCCGCCGCCACGCCCTGGCCGGTGAACACGTCGAAAACGGCGACATCGGTGATGAGCGCACGGTCGGCGCCCATCGCGGCGCGGACCACCGTGCCCGCGTCGACGTCGCTATCGAGCAGGAAGGCGAAGTCGCGCCGGACCGCCTGAAGGTCCAAGGCCTCGAGCGCCGGCTTGGCCGTGCCTTTCCGTTTCCCCGGCGGCAGGTTGTCGAGATAAAGCTCAAACGCCGCCATGGGCGCCTCGGCGTCGAGCGCCGCCAGGATGTGGGGATGCAGCGCGCCGAACACGCCGAGCGTGACCTTGGGCCCGAGCTTGAGCGCGCCGGAGCGTCCGGGGTGGAACCAAGAGGGCGCCTCGCGGGTGACCTGGATATTGGTCTGGCTGAGACCGAGGCTCCCAAGCGCGGCGATGGCGTCGGCCTTGACGGCGGCCCAATCGGCGGCTGGCGCCTCGCCTGACCAGTGGCGGCCTGAGCCCTCGAGCGCGGAATGTCCGAACCGGACCCCGGTCGCGGCGACATATTGGTCTTGCGGTTCGGCGCCGCGATAGGCCTGGCCGAGCTCGAACAGCGCCCCGTCGGCGAAGCCCCGGTCGCGATTGCGCTTCGCCGCGGTGATGAGCCCGGGCAGCAGGCTCGGCCGCATCTGGGCAAGCTCCGTGGAGATGGGGTTGTCGAGGGTCAGCGCAGGCTCACCGCCGCCGAACAGCTTGGCCTCGGCCAGTGGCACGAACGACCACGTCACCGCCTCCACGAGGCCGCGGGAGGCAAGCAGGCGCCGCACCAGTTTCTGCCGCGCCTGGCGCTCGGTCAGGACCGGCGCCGCGACGCCGGAGACGCGTTCGAGCGGTGTGGCCGGCACCTGATCGACGCCGGTGAGCCGCACCACCTCCTCGACGAGATCGACGGGGGCGGTGATGTCCGGGCGCCACGACGGTGGCGTGGCCTTCAGCACATTGGCCTCGCCCTCGAGCTTGACGCCGAGCGCGGCGAAGCGGCGCCTGATGTCGCGATGGGGCAGGGACAGCCCACTTAAGCGGCCGATCAGGGTCATGTCGAACTTGAATGGCGGGGTGGGCTTCGGCGTCTTGCCGGCGACCGTAACCGTACTGGCGCTGCCGCCGCACAGATCGAGCACCATGGCGGTCGCAAGCTCCAGCCCAGCCAGCACGAACTCAGGATCGACGCCACGCTCGAAGCGGAACCGCGCATCGGACTGGATGTTCAATGTCCGCCCGGTGCGCGCCGTGCGTTTCGGATCGAAATACGCCGACTCGATGAAGACGGTGGTGGTGGCTTCGGTACAGCCGGTGTCCTCGCCGCCGATCACGCCGCCAAGGCCGAGCACGGCGGCCTCATCGGCGATCACGCACATCGCCTCGTCCACGGCGTAGGTCTTGCCGTCCAGCGCGACGAACTTCTCGCCCGTCTTGCCGAGCCGCGCGCGGATCGCGCCGGTGAGCTTGTCCGCGTCATAGACGTGCAGCGGGCGGGCGCGATCGAAAGCGATGTAGTTGGTGATATCGGCCAGGGCGTTGATGGGACGCAGGCCGATTGCTTTCAGCCGCCGTTGCAGCCAGTCCGGGCTCGGGCCGTTCTTGACGCCGCGCACTAGCCGTCCGGCGAAGATCGGACAGGCGTTGCCTGCGTCCTTGGCGAATTCGAGCTTGATGGCGACGGGATTATCGAAGCCGCCTTTGACCGGCTTGATGGTGCTCTTCTTGAGCTTGCCGAGACCGGCCGCAACCAGATCGCGGGCGACGCCGCGCACACCAAGGCAATCGGGCCGGTTCGGCGTGATGGCGATGTCGAACACCGCATCGTCGAGGCCGAGCGCCTTCGCCGCTGGGCTGCCCACCTTCGCCTTGGGGGGGAGCTCAATGATGCCGGCATGCTCGTCGGAGAGCTCAAGCTCCCGTTCCGACAGCATCATGCCATTCGATTCGACCCCCCGGATCTTGGCCTTGGTGAGGGTGAGGTCGCTGCCCGGCACGTAGGCGCCGACGGGTGCGAACACGCCTTTCAGCCCAACGCGGGCGTTAGGCGCACCGCACACGACTTGCAAGCGCTCCTTGCCGGTGTCGACCTCCAACACCTGAAGCTTGTCGGCGTCCGGATGCTTGTCGCATTTCACCACCTCGGCCACGCGGAAGGCTTTCAGCGCGGCCGCCGGATCGAACACCTCCTCGACCTCGAGCCCAATACGGGTCAGCGTCTCGGCGATCTCGTCCACACTCGCCTCTGTGTCGAGATGCTCTTTCAGCCATGAGAGGGTGAATTTCATGGCTTAGCGGCTCAAGCCGGCGGCAAGCGTCGGCACGGCGAGCGGGGCGAAGCCGTAATGCTTCAGCCAGCGCAGATCGCCGGAGAAGAACGCACGCAAATCCGGCATGCCGTATTTCAGCATGGCCAGGCGGTCGATACCCACGCCGAAGGCGAAGCCCTGGTAGCGCTTGGGATCGAGTTCGACGGCTTTGAGCACGTTGGGATGCACCATGCCGCAGCCGAGAATCTCCAGCCAGCGGTCGCCTTCACCGATCCTGATCTCATCGCCCACCTTGGCGTAACCGATATCGACCTCCATGGACGGCTCGGTGAACGGGAAGTGGCTGGCGCGGAAGCGCATCTTCACCTCCGGCACCTCGAAGAACGCCTTGCAGAACTCTTCGAGCACCCATTTCAGATGGCCGAGATGGGTCTCCTCGTCGATGACGAGCCCTTCCACCTGATGGAACATCGGCGTGTGGGTCTGGTCGGAGTCGCAGCGATAGACGCGGCCCGGCGCGATCACCCGCAGCGGCGGCTTCTCTTTCAGCATGGTGCGGATCTGCACCGGGCTCGTATGGGTGCGCAGCACCGGGCGGGACCCGTCGGGCCTTTCCGCGAAATAGAACGTATCGTGATCCTGCCGCGCCGGATGGTCAGGCGGCATGTTGAGCGCGGTGAAATTGTTGAAGTCCGTCTCGATATCGGGCCCCTCGGCGATCGAGAAACCCATATCGGCGAAGATTTCGGTGATCTCGTCGGTCACCTGGCTGACGGGATGAATGCGGCCTTCCGAAAGCGGGCCCTCGCGCACCGGCAACGTGACGTCTGCCCGCTCATGGGTGAGCTTCGCCGCAGTCGCGGCACTGGTCAACTCTTGGTGCTTGGCTTCGAGCGCATGCGTGACGGCCGTCTTCACCGTGTTGACGGCCTGCCCGAAGTCGCGCCGCTCTTCGGACGGCATCGCGCCGAGCCGTTGCATCAGCGCCGACACGCGGCCCTTCTTGCCGAGCGCGGCGATGCGTACCTCTTCGAGCGTGCCAAGATCCGACGCCCGCGCGATCGCCTCAAGCAGCTCCGCTTTGAGGGTATCGAGCTCCGGCGCGCTCATGGCTTATGCTCCATGGCCTGACGGCGCGGGCCTAAGCCTGCGCGGCAGCCGAGGCAGCCTCGATGAGGCCTTGGAAGGTTTGCGGCTCGTGCACGGCCATATCGGCCAGCACCTTGCGGTCGAGCTCGATCCCGGCCTTTTTCAGGCCGTCGATCAACTGGCCGTAAGTCGTGCCATTGGCGCGCGCGGCGGCGTTGATGCGCTGGATCCACAGGGCGCGGAAGGTGCGCTTTCTCACCTTGCGGTCGCGATAGGCGTACTGGCCGGCCTTGTCGACGGCCTGCTTGGCGACGCGGATGGTATTCTTGCGGCGGCCGTAATACCCCTTGGCCGCCTTCAGCACCTTGCGGTGGCGGGCATGGGAGGTAACGCCGCGTTTCACACGGGACATAGCGATGCTCCTTAAAGCTGGTCTCGGCCTTACGCCCTAGCGGGCATAGGGGAGGTAATTCTTCTTCACGACCTTGGCGTCTTCGTCCGCGAGGACCATCGTCCCCCTGGCATTGCGGATAAACTTGATGGTCCGCTTGATCATGCCGTGACGCTTGCCGGCGGCAGCGCATTTCACCCTGCCGGTGGCCGTGACTTTGAATCGCTTCTTGGCACCGCTCTTGGTCTTGAGCTTGGGCATTTGGCTTCCTTGACTAGGGCCGCGGCAGGCACGAGACCCGCCCGGCGTTCTTGAACTTGATGCTGGAAAGCATGCGAGCCGCCACGGCATGCCCTGCCGGGCGGCTCCTTGAAGGGCGGGTTATAGAGGGATTTTGGCCTCTATTGCAAGCGCCTGCGCGCTAGCGCGGGGCGAGCACCATCACCATCTGGCGGCCTTCAAGGCGCGGCTCCGACTCGACTTTGGCGATTTGCGTGGTGTCCTGCTTGACCTTGTTGAGCAGTTGGCTGCCGAGCTCCTGATGGGCCATCTCGCGGCCGCGGAAGCGGAGCGTCACCTTGACCTTGTCGCCTTCCTCGAAGAATCGGTTCATCGACCGCATCTTCACGTCGTAGTCGTGCGTGTCGATATTGGGCCGCATCTTGATCTCTTTGATCTCGACGGTGCGCTGCTTCTTGCGCGCCTCGGTGGCCTTCTTCTGCGCCTGATATTTATACTTGCCATAATCCAGGATCTTGCACACCGGCGGCTCGGAATTGGGTGAGATCTCGACCAGGTCGAGCCCGGCCTCCACGGCGCGCGCAAGCGCGTCTTCGATCTCGACCACGCCGACATTTTCGCCCGTGGCGTCAATGAGCTGGATTTTTGGAGTGTCGATGCCCTCGTTGACACGGGGGCCTCCCCGATTGGGGGTGAGCTTCATGGGCCGTCTTACGATGTTCGTTCTCCTCTTCGCGAGTTGGAGCGCCCTCGCCGCGGCGAGGCACTGGGGCGCTACCCTTAAGTGCTAAACGTTCTACAGGATCGGAAATAGGCCTGACAAGTGACGCCGCGCCTTCAAGTCGACGTCTCCGGCGCTCCGGCCGCACGCTCCGGGACCCGTGCCTCGGCCGCAGAGACGTTGACGGCGAACGCGGCATAGATCGCGGCAAGCCCGGTAACGGCCATCAGCCAGCTTTGCCACATCCCCCAAGAGAACGCGGCGATCACGAGAAATGCCGTGAGGTGGGCGAAAATAAACGGCTGGAGTCGCACCGATAGGCGACCAATATAGCCAAACACGGAGGTGCCTGCCGCAATCAGCAGGATGACGCCGACCGCTCCGAGCTCATACCAAGTCTGCAAGAACTGATTGTGGGAATGCGACCCGGCGCGCCAGGCGTAGACGTACCCTTCCGGCTTTTCCACCTTCGGCAGTGTCTTGTCGTTCTTGCGGGTGGACGCGATGCCGATGCCGAGAATCGGCGTTTTCGGAATCTGCTCGGCCGTATAGGCCCACAAGATGACCCGCGCCTTCGCCGAGAACGGCAGCCAGTCGGCCTGATGGAGCTGTGCTTGGTGCGCGGCGGAGGCCAGCGGGACGACCAGCACGAAGGCAAGGCACCAGCCGATCCAAATGGCGCGTCGGGTGAGGGTCGGCCATGGTAGAGCGATCAAGAAGACGATCGCGCTGAGCCCGAGGCCGATCTTCGATGTCTGGTGCTCCGAAAACAGGATCGCGATCCCAACGGCCAAGCAGAGCCCGACGATGCCGAGAAGCCGCCAGCGCCTCTCCTTCAGCCGGCTGAGGCACAGCAGCACGGGCCACAGCATCAAGAGCATCACGGCCACATTGCGATTGAGCTCGAAGGCGGCGATCCTGAACACGAAGCCGTCTTTAATACCCAGTGTCTTGGCGCTGTCCGGCCGCGTGAACGGCAGCAGGTTGAACAGCAGCCGGGTGAGAAGCTGACCGGTGACAACCTCGATCAGGACAATGGCGCCGCCCGCAACGAGCCCGGCGAGGAACGCGGCGAAGGCGGCGCGGAGCTGCCGTTCTGGCCAAGTGCCTAGAGCCCGGCATGCGGCGAACGTCATGAGCACGATAAGCGAGAACCAGGCCGCTTTGCCGAATGCCCTCGACGGGTCCAAGGACCACGTCGCATTGATGAACAAATAGACGGCCACCACGGCGAACAACGCCAGCCCGAGATCGAGCCGGAAGAGCTCTCTGGGGCGCTGTCCATTCATGAGCGCCGTCATCACGCACGCGATCGACAGAACAATGAGCACGGGGACGGTTGTCAGCGGGGCGAGGAGTGTGATCAGCGGCGCGAGAAAGAATAGCGCGCGGATGGCAATGAATTCGGGCCGCGAAGCAAGCTTGACCATGGTTGGCATCGGTTAGCCGGGTGTCTGGCCAAGGCCAGCGTGATCGCCTCAAGGTCACGTGGCATAACACTTCGGCCAAGAGCCCGGAAGCAATTCTCACACGGAGGCGGCTGTGTCGCCTTGCATGACGGGCACCGGCGCGTCGTTGAAGCTGCCCCACCGCCGCTGAACCCGCCGCAGGATTTGATTCACGAAGCGGCTGGCCTCATCGCTGATGAAGCTCGAGGATTGGGCTTTGAATGCACGGGGACGCACGGAGCTGGTGTCGTGCCGCGCCTCGTGCCACGTCTCCCACAGTCTTTGATCGATCGCGTTTTCCGCCTGGATGTCGGCGATCGCGCGGGGCGAAAGCCGATCCATGGTTAGGGGTGTCCATCCCACGCTCCGCACGAGCTCGGCGAGCGTGTTCCGCGGCGTGGCGTCGACGGAAATCCCGAGCCGGCCACCGAGGGCGGCGATGAAATCGTCGCAAAGCCGATAGTCGCCGACGAACCAGAACGTGGCGAGGAAGGCATTGACGAGGTCGTACTTGTCGCTATCGGACAAGCTCGCAATCCGTGCCCACGATAGCTCCAGAAAATTTCTGAGAATATAGTGGGTGATGAAGTTTCGTTGGGTCGCGCCGTAGGCCACTTCGAGACTGTAGGGCTGCAGGCCTTCGGCGATGTACCGCATCATTCGATAGTTGTAATAGGAGACGAAGTGGCTTGCCGGGTCGCGCAACAGGATGCTGCGCTTGACCGGGCGCCCCGAAAAGAGAGCGTCGAGCGAGAGCCCCAGAAAGTGTCCGCTGACGACCTTCGCGGTGCGCGGATCGGGCAGGCGGGCGGAATCGTAGCGGGTGACGAACCGCCCCAATCCCCGTCTCTTCCTTGTGCGAAGGTATGCCGACTTCGGTAGCGCGACAGCGAGATGGCGGTCGATGGTTCGACCAGCGCATTTCGGCACGTGGTAGACGAAATGGACTGGTGGGCTACCAGCCTCACTTACGGGCCAGGACCGAGCCGGACTTTGCGACATTAAAGTTGACTCTGCGAACATGGGTAAGAGAGTGCCGCTGCTTTGGTTAACAAGTGCTTTCCAGCTTCGTTCCAAATTGCAGGAGAGAAACTTTGTTGGGTGGAGGGCGGCCCGGGATGACAACGATCGATGCGCGCTTGCCAGTCCTAGCGAAACCGCGCCGCGAGGTCTGAGCCGAGCAACTCGTCGTAGACGGCGAGCGTCGCCCGTTGCATTTCCTGCAAGGTAAACTGGGCGGTAACATGACCGCGCGCGCGCGCGCCTAGAGCCTTGCGTTCGGCAGGGTCGAGCGCCAAAACCTCGCCGATTCTGGCCGCAAGCGCGGTTGCATCGGCCACGGGGACCACCCATCCGGTGTAGTCCTTGCGGCCGCTGGAGGCCGGAATCACGTTCTCGGGTGCGGCCCCCATATCGGTGAGGATGACGGGACATCCCATGGCTTGGGATTCGATGCTGGTTCGGCCAAAAGTCTCGGCGCTGGTCGAGGCGATGAGCGCCACCTGGGCGAGGGCGAACGCCGCCGGGATATCGTCGCAATGGCCCACCAGGCGGACATGGTCCGCGAGATCATAGCGGCCGATCAGGTGTTCCAGGTCCTGCCGATAGGCGTCTCGGCCTTGATCGTCGCCGGCGAGAATGAATACGGCATCGCCGAGCCGGTTCGCCGCCGCCATCTGCCGCGCTGCCTCGATGACGAACGACTGGCCCTTCCAGCCCGTGAGCCGGGCGGCCTGCAGCACGATGGGCTGCCCGTGCTTCACGCCCCACGCGGCGCGGAGCGCTTCGAGGCGGGCATCGGCAATCGATTCGGGCGCAAATCGTGAAAGGTCGATGCCGCGATAGATGATGCGCAAATGTTCCCGCGCCACTTGATGCCGCGCGGCGATGAGCTCGGCGGTATAGCGCGAATTGGCGATGACCCGGTCGCCGCGCGCCATGACGCTGCTATAGAGAGTCTTGAACGGCGCGCGGCTGCTATAGGCGCCGTGATAGGTGGTGACGAGCGGACGCTTCGTCCGGCGCGCGGCGATGAGCGCGCTCCAGGCCGGCGCCCGGCTTCGCGCATGCAGGAGCGAGATGTTGCGCGCCTCGACGAGGCTTGCGAGCCGCCGCCCATTGGCCAGGATGGTGAAGGGGTTCTTGCTCGCCATGGGCAATTCGATGACCTCGCCCCCGGCGCGCGTCACCGCGTCTGCCATCCGCCCCCCTTCGGTGGCAACGAGGGCCGCAGCACCGGCGCGGGTCAGCGCCTCGGTGATCTCGACGGCCGCTTGCTCGCTGCCCCCGGTCTCGAGCCGCGGCACGACCTGCAATATAGTTACGTCTGCCATTGTCGGAATGTCCTTGGCCAAATACGCGCGCGGCGCTAGCGCTAATTAGAATGGACGAGCAAGAGCCGCAATTCCTTGACGTTGGCGAAGGCCCCAAGCGGCGGCGCATTGCTTATCGCTGGGCCGGCGAGGGCCCTGACAGCAAGGCGATCGCGCTTCTCTGGCTCCCGGGCTTTCTGTCGGACATGGCAAGCACCAAGGCGGCGGCCTTGGGCGATTGGGCGGCGGCCAACGGCCATGCCATGCTCCGCTTCGACTATTCCGGCCACGGGGTTTCCCCGGGAGATCTCCTCCAGGCCTCGATCGGCGACTGGCTCGAAGAGGCGACGGCGATGCTCGGCCTCCTGGAGGGCCGGCGCGTCCTCGTCATCGGTTCCTCCATGGGCGGCTGGATCGCGCTTCTGCTCGCCCGCGCCTTGGCGCGAGCCGGCGACACGCGGCTCGCGGGCCTCGTGCTCATCGCGCCCGCTTGGGACATGACGGAAAAACTCATGTGGGAAAAGATGTCGCCGAAGACGAGAGCCCAGGTCGAGACAGACGGCGTCTTTTACGCCCCGTCGCTTTACGGCGATCCCTATCCTCTGACGCGGATCTTGATCGAGGAGGGCCGCAATCATCTCGTGGGCGCAGGCGGCATCGAGGTCGGCGCTCCGGTGCGCATCCTTCAGGGCATGCGCGATCCCGATGTCCCCTGGCAGCATGCGCTTGAGCTTGTCGATCTCATTGCCGGTGACGACGTCGAGCTGACACTCGTCAAGGACGGCGATCACCGTCTGTCGCAACCAGACGACTTGCGCCGCCTTGAGCGCACCGTTGCGGCTTTGGCCGAGACGGCTACGACTCACGCGGCCTAAGCGAAGCGAGGCCTTCACGGTAGGTGGGGTAGCGAAGCTCCACGCCAAGCTCCGATTTTATCAGCGCGTTGCCGATGCGGCGGCTGCCCTCATAGAAGCTCCGCGCCATCGGTGAAAGATCGGCGTCGGCGAAGTCGACTTCCGGCGGCGGGGTGACACCAACCATCTCCGCCGCATGAGCGACCACATCGCCCGGCGCCGCCGGCTCATCGTCGGCGACGTTGTAAATGGCGCCGGCCCGTGGGCGCGCCATCGAGGCTTCGAGCGCGCGCGCGATGTCGTCCACATGGATGCGGCTGAACACTTGGCCGTCCTTGTTGATGCGCCGCGCTGTCCCTGAGGCGATTTTGTCGAACACGCTCCGGCCGGGACCGTAGATCCCGGCGAGGCGAAACACCTGCACGGGCACGCCGATCTCTTTGCCGAAATCGAGCCACGCGCGCTCGGCCGCGACGCGGGCTTCCGTGCGCTGACTGTTCGGCTTGGGCGGCGTGGTCTCATCGACCCATTGTCCCTGCTGGTCGCCATAGACGCCGACGGTGGACAGATAGCCGATCCACCGAAGCGTGCCGAGCTTGGCGATCTCGTCGCGATAATGCGCCAGCACCGGATCGCCGTCGGGTCCCGGCGGGATCGAGTGGAGGAGATGGGTGGTGTCCTCGAGCAGCGCCGCCACCTCAGGGGTCCGGGACTCGCCGGCAAAGCGGGCGGTTTCATAGCCTCCTTCTGCGAGTTTCGCGACCTTGGCCGCGTCCCGCGCCGTGCCGGCCACCTCCCAGCCCTGACGCGACAAACGGCTCCCAAGCGCTTGCGCCGAGAAGCCAAGGCCGAACGCGAACAGACGGCTCACGCGGCCACCTCCAGCCATTCGCCGCACACTGCCGGGTCAGGCTCGCGGCCGGCGAACGAGGCCCGCAAGGCGCGCAGGCGCTGCGGTGCGAGCCGCCCGAGCGCCCAGACCGCCATGGCGCGGACCAGCGGCGAGGCATCGTCGAGCCGGGCTTCGACCGGGGGTACGAGGCTCGCGTCCTTTGAGTTGCCGGCGGCGATCAGCACGTTGCGCAAGAATCGGTCCCGGCCCGTGCGTTTGATTGGTGTGCCGCGAAACCGCGCGCGGAACGCCGCGTCGTCGAGCGTGAGCAGTTCGGCAAGGGGCGGGTTGTCGGCCTCGCTACGCACCGCGAGCTTCGCCTCGTGCGAGTCTCTCGCGAACTTGTTCCATGGACACACGGCGAGGCAGTCGTCGCAGCCGAAGATGCGGTTGCCCATGGCGGCACGGTAGCGCGGCGGGATATGCCCCTTGTGCTCGATGGTCAGGTAGGAGATGCACGCCCGGGCATCGATCTGGTACGGCGCGGTGAACGCGTTCGTGGGGCACACGTCGAGACAGCGCCGGCAGGCGCCACAATGATCGTCTTCTGGTTCGTCTGCCTCGATCTCCGCACTGGTGAAGATCGAGCCGATGAACAGCCACGACCCAAACTCGCGCGACACGAGATTGGTGTGCTTGCCTTGCCAGCCGAGACCCGCTCTTGCCGCGAGCGGTTTCTCCATCACCGGCGCAGTGTCGACGAAAATCTTGACCTCGCCGCCGGCGAGCGCCTGAACCTGCCCAGCAAGGGTCTTCAGCTTGGCTTTGAGTACGTCGTGATAATCGGCGCCTTGCGCGTAGATGGAGATGGCGCCGCGCGAAGGCTCATCGAGAATCGCGAGCGGATCGCCGCCGCGGCCGTAGTTCAGCCCGAGCAGGATCACGCTGCGCGCTTCGGGCCAAAACGCACGCGGGCTCTTTCGGCGCTCAGCCGTGTTGGCGAGCCATGCCATGTCGCCGTGGCGCCCCTCGGCGAGAAACTGGTCAAGCGCGGCGCCGGCGCCGTCCGCCGCATCGGCCGACGTGAAGCGCACGGCATCGAAGCCAAGCGCCTTGGCGTCTTCAGCGATGGTTGATTTCAGCGTGTGTGCCATGCCCACTCGAAGTCGGGGCCACCGGCCTCAGAAGTCGAGGTCGGCATAAGTCCCCGAAGGGGTGAAGCCCGCGACGCGGTCCTGCAGCAACGGCCGGAATGAAGGCCTCGATTTCACTAGCGCATACCAGCTCTTGGCTGGCTCGAACTCTTCCCACGGCACCTCGCCGAGATAATCGAGCGCCGAAAGGTGCGCCGCCGCGGCGAGATCGGCGAAGCTCATGGCATCGCCGGCAAGCCAGCTCCGCGTCTCGGTGAGATGACCGACATAGGTCAGATGATAGCGCAGATTATCGTGCCCGGCGCGCATGGCGTCCATGTTGGGCGACGCGCTCTGCGGCCCGAAGCGCCGGAACACCTTCTCCTCCACCAGATAATCGGTCACCTCGTGGTAGAACTTGTGGTGGAACCAATCCACCAGCCGGCGGGCCTCGGCGCGCGCCATGGCGTCTCCGGGAAACGGCTGAAATCCGCGCGTTTCGCGCTCATCCATGGTGTCGCCGAGATATTCGGAGATGGCGTACGCCCCCGCGATCGGCCCCAGATCGTCGATGATCAGCACCGGCAACGAGCCTGCGGGGTTCAGCGCCAGAAACTCCGGCCGCCACTCCCAGGGACGCTCTTCCGTGAGCTCCGCCTCCACCCCACATTCGGCGAGCGCCAGGCGGATTGACCTAGAGAATGCGCAGAGTGGATGATGTAGGAGGGTCGCCATCAGCGGCTTGGGCGGCTATTCGTCTTGAATCGAATCGCGCGGGGCACGGCCCCCGTATAGAACTTGCATGCGCGCCGAACAAGCCGCGCGACGAGGGGCCATGACGATAGAGCAGATCATCGTGATTGCCGTGGTGCAGGGAATCACGGAATTCCTGCCCATCTCGTCCTCCGGCCACCTGATTCTCATTCCCAATATCATGCACTGGCCGGACCAAGGCCAGTTCGTCGATGTGATGGTGCATCTGGGCACGCTGCTCGCCATCCTCATCTATTTCTGGCGCGACGTCTGGCGCATTGCCATTGGCGGGCTCGAACTGTTCAAGGGGAAAGTCACCGACGATGGGCGTCTTGCCATCTACATCGTGCTCGCCACGATCCCGGCGGTTGCCTTCGGGCTCTTTTTGAAGAAGTTCGGCATCGGCGATCTCGAGCGCAACATCACCGTCGTCGCCTGGAACACGATTCTTTATGGGCTGCTCATGCTCGTCGCCGACACGGTGGGCCCGCAAGACCGGACCATCGGCAACATGACGCTCAAGAGCGCGCTCGTCATCGGCGCGGCGCAGGCGCTAGCCCTGATTCCCGGCACCAGCCGGTCCGGCGTGACCATGACGGCGGCGCGCTTCTTAGGCTTCACGCGGCCCGATTCGGCGCGGTTCTCGTTCCTCTTGGGGATTCCGGCGATCTCCGGGGCCGGTGTCCTCACCGTCGGCGAGGCGCTTGCCGCCGGCGATACCATCACCATGGACGCGGTCTATTGCGCCGGCCTGACATTTCTTGCCGGTCTCGCCGCCATCGCCTTCCTCATGGCGCTGGTGCGGCGCATCAGCTTCCTGCCCTTCGTGCTCTACCGCATGGTTCTCGGCGGCTTCTTGCTCGTCATGATCTACACCTGAGCCGAAGCGCCCTCTCAAGCCCTTACGGTCTATAGACGGAGAACTGGCCGCGCGGCCGGAACTGCTCGAGATAGTACGGCACGACGCTCGCCATGGCCACCGGCTCGATGCCCAAGCCCTCGAGCGTGCGCCCCGCCTCGATCGCCGTAGTGCTCACCACGTTGTCGCTCTCCAATAGCCGCACCTGATCGACGGTGAGCGGCGGCGTCGGCAGCAGTTGCAGGAACATGCCCTTCAGCTTGGCGGCCCAGAACGGCACCGGCACAAGCAGCCTTTCCCGCATGCTGTAGTCGAGTACGCGGGTCATCACCTCGCGCATGGTGAGGATCTCGGGTCCGCCGAGTTCATATGGCGCGCCGCCGCGCACGCCGCTCTCCAGCGCCGCGACAACCGCTCGTGCTACGTCGCCGACAAAGACCGGCTGAAACCTGGTGTGCCCGCCGCCGATGAGCGGCAGCACGGGGAAAAGCCGCGCGAGCGCCGCGAACCGGTTGAAGAAGTCGTCCTCGGGCCCAAACACCACCGATGGCCTGAAGATGACGGCCCCCGGAAGCACGTCCCTGACCGCCGCCTCGCCCGCCGCCTTGGAGCGCGCGTAGACGGACGATGAATTCGCATCGGCGCCGATGGCCGAGACATGCACGAAGGCCCGCGCACCCGCTGCCTTTGCAGCCTCAGCCACGTGGCGGGCGCCCTCGTCCTGCACCGCTTTGAAGCTCTGCTTGCCGGTGGGAAACAGGATGCCGACGAGGTTGATAACCGCGTCGGCGTCCTCGGCCGCGGCCATGAGCGAATCGGGGAAGCGCACATTGGCCTGGACGGGCACGATTTGCCCGACGCTGCCGAGCGGCTGGAGATGGCCGGCAAGCTCCGGCCGCCTGACCGCGATCCGCATGCGGGCCCCGGTCCGCGCAATGGCGCGCGCCACGTGCCGCCCGAGGAAGCCGGACCCCCCATAGATGGTCACGAGCGATCTGTCGTTCAGCGTGAGGGCCACTTAGATGCCTCTTAACCTCGCCCTGCTATTGGGCGCTTTGCAGCATTACACGAGGGCGCCCGCCCCTTGAAGGCGCTTCTTCCGGCAATTGACAACGAGAAGCACCGATCGTACCTGAACACTCTCAAGCCCAGGTGGCGGAACTGGTAGACGCGCTAGCTTCAGGTGCTAGTGCCCGAAAGGGCGTGGAAGTTCGAGTCTTCTCCTGGGCACCAATCTCGCCTCGCCCCCTTAACGGTGGGGGGCCTCCATGACGGTTAAGACCTTGAGCCAGCCTCCGACCGTCGAGCTTCATCAGGGCGACCTGCCCAAAGGCCGCTTCGCGGCCAAGGCGATCGCCATCGACACCGAGACGCTCGGGCTCAATCCGCATCGCGATCGGCTCTGCCTTGTCCAACTGTCCGATGGCGACGGCAGCGCCGCCCTGGTTCAGATGTCCGGGAACTATGACGCCCCGGAGCTGAAGCGGCTGCTCACCGACGAGAGCGTGCTCAAAATCTTTCATTTCGGCCGCTTCGACATCGCCGTGCTCAAGAAGTTTCTCGGCGTCATGCCGCGCCCCGTCTATTGCACCAAGATCGCCTCGAAGCTCGCCCGGACCTATACCGACAGGCACGGTCTCAAGGACCTCAGCCGGGAATTGCTCGGGATCGAGCTGTCCAAGCTGCAGCAATCCTCCGACTGGGGCGCCGCCGAGCTGACCCAAGAGCAGCTCAACTATGCGGCGAGCGATGTGCTATATCTGCACGCGTTGAGGGATCGGCTCGACGCCATGCTGAGGCGGGAAGGCCGCGAGGATCTGGCGCGCGCCTGCTTCGAGTTTCTGCCCACGCGGGCCGAGCTCGACCTCGAAGGGTGGGCCGAGATGGACATTTTCGCCCATTAGGCGGCCAACAAGGCTCTCGGACTCCAAGCCTGCCGGTCGCAATGTGATCAAAGTCCTGCTGCTAGCTAGGCTGGGTGGCTGGGAGTTCCCGGGTCACGCGAAAAATTGGCGGATATGATGGCATTTGGGGCGGATCTCGTTTCGGCAGGGCACCATCACCGCGCGCGCACGGCCCAGGAGCGTGCCCGCGCCTTTCAAAGCGCCGCGCGTCACAGCCGAATGGTTCGCATCCTCCGCCGGGCGCTGCCCATCATCGCCATCGTCGTGATGGCGGCCTATTTCGTCTCCACCCGGCTGAACGTCACCGTCGGCGAGATGACGGCGAGCATCGACGGCATGGAGATCGCCGACGGCAATCTGCGGATGCTCAATCCGACCCTGAGAGGGGCCGACAAGAGGAACGGCAAATACGTGGTGAATGCCGAGTATGCCGACCAGGACATCAAGAACCCGAAGATCATCAAGCTCCATGCCATCAAGGCCGACCTGGCGACCGCTTCGGGGGGCTGGTCGCGGATGAAGGCCGTGCGCGGCATCTTCGATAGCCAAGACGAGCGGCTGGTGATGCAGGACCGCATCACCATTGTCACCAGCTCCGGCGTTACCGGCGAACTCAAGCGCGCCACCCTCGATATGAAGAACCAAACGCTCCGGTCGCACCGCCCTGTGATCTTCGAGCTGACCAATGGCACGGTCAGGTCCAACGCACTCACCTTGCGGTCTCAGGAGAACACGCTCATCTTCCGGGGCAAGGTGGCGGTTCATCTGAACAAGCGGGAGAAGAGTGGCGACGGGACGCCGCAACCCGATCAGATGCCGCAGCAGCTAAAAGGTCCGGTGCCGGCAGGGGTCGGCGACGCGCCAATGGTGAGCCCGCAATGAGCCCGCGTTACGCTGTCAGACCAGCTTCCGCCGTTGCGGTGGCCATGCTCGCACTTGTCTGGGTGAGCCCTCTCGGCGCGCAGACCCTCAACAACAGTTTTGGCGGCCTATCCGAGAGCTCCAACGAACCGATCGACATCGAGTCGGACGTGCTCACCGTGTACGACGCGAAGAAATACGCCACCTTTAAAGGCAACGTGAAGGCCGTGCAGGGCACCACCACGCTGCGCGCCGCGGAGCTCGACGTGCACTATGTCGGCGGGACTGAAAAGATCATGGGGCCGGGTGGCGAGGCCGTCCCCGTCGCCACCCAGACCTCCGCGGCAGGCGCGAAAGCGGAGGGAAGTACCGAGAGTCAAATCAGCAAGATCGAGGCGCGAGGCAGCGTCGTCATTACGAGCGCGGACGACCAGACCACCACCAGCGACTGGGCGCTCTACGACGTGCCGTCCCAGATGGTAACCGTGGGTGGCAATGTCGTGTTAACGCAAGGCCAGAATGTGCTAAAGGGGGACCGGCTTGTCATTGACTTGAAGACAGGCGAGAGCCGGTTCGAGAACACAGGAAATACAGCGGCCGGAGGAGGCCGTATCCGTGCGCTGTTCATGCCCAAGCAAGGAGGTGCCGCCGGTGCCGCCGAGCCCGCGGGCGCCGATTCAGGGATGTCCGCCGCAAGCGACGAGGAGTCTGCTCCAGCTCCCGCGGGACCTGCGGCAGGCGAACAGACGCCGTCGAATGGAGGCTCGGCCGCCGGTGGCGGCGAGCCGTTGCGGCTCGTACCGGAGTTCCGGTAAGACCCTCACAGGGCTTTATCCGACGTTAACCGGCCGGCGCTTCAACTGAGGAGCGGAAAGGGTCAGTGGGCAAATTGCTGTCGTTCCCAGGCCGTCAGACAGTCGCTGCCCCCGAGGTTGCTGCGCAAGCGGAACCGCTTGCCCCGGCGCCTGGTGCGCAAGCTGAGCCCGGCAATGGCTGGCTGACCGTTCGCTCCGTGGTCAAGAGCTTCAAGAAACGCACCGTCGTGCGCGGCGTCAGCCTCGATTTGGCGCGCGGCGAAGCGGTTGGGCTGCTCGGGCCGAACGGCGCGGGCAAGACCACGGTGTTCTACATGATCACCGGCCTGATCCCCGCCGACGAAGGCTCCATCAAGATCGACGGCCGGGACGTGACCAATCTGCCAATGTACCGCCGGGCGCGGTTGGGCATAGGCTATCTGCCGCAAGAAGCTTCGATTTTCCGGGGGCTGACGGTGGAAGAGAATATTCTCGCTGTGCTCGAGATGGTCGAGCCCAGCAAGAAGGAGCGTCAGATTCAGCTCGACGCGCTGCTCGATGAGTTTCGCATTGCCCGCCTCAGGAAGTCGCCGTCCATGCGGCTTTCCGGCGGCGAGCGCCGACGCGTCGAGATTGCTCGCGCGCTTGCCTCGCGTCCGTCCTATATGCTGCTCGACGAGCCCTTCGCCGGCATCGATCCGATCGCCGTCAACGACATCCGCGCTCTCGTCCGCCATCTTACCGAGCGTGGTATTGGCGTTCTCATCACCGACCACAATGTGCGCGAGACGCTGGAGCTTGTCAGCCGAGCCTATATCATCCATGACGGCATGGTGCTGACCCACGGCACTGCGCACGAGATCATTAACAACGAGGACGTGCGGCGCGTCTATCTTGGTGACCAGTTCAGGATCTAAGCACCTGATCGCGAGTGAGTTCGTAAATGGCGATCAACACGAAGCTCGAACTTCGCCAGAGTCACACTCTGGTCATGACGCCACAACTGCAGCAGGCGATCAAACTGCTGCAACTCTCCAACATGGAGCTGACGACCTTTGTCGAGGCTGAGCTTGAGCGCAATCCGCTGCTCGAGCACGACGACGCGGACGAGCCGAACGGGGCTGCCGACAACGCCCCTTCCCCTGCCGTCAAGGAAGAGAGCGGCAGCGCAGAGAACGGCGATGCGAGCGGCGAGAGCGACGACTGGGTCGATCTCGAGACCGGCAACGGCACGAGCCAGACCGCCGATCTCGATGCCGAGCCGCAGGACATGTTCCCCGACTCCGACAGTTTTTCCCCGGGGGCTCTGAAGGATTCAGGCTGGAGCGGGCTCACGCAAGGGCCCCGCGGCGACCTCGACGAGGGGAGCAATCTCGAGGCCTATGTGGCCGAAGAGAAGACGCTACGCGACCATCTGACCGATCAGCTCGTCCTCGCCTTCGCCGATCCGGCGCAACGCCTGATTGGCCGGCATCTCATCGACATGACCGACGAGGCCGGGTACTTGCGCGGCGAGTTCGACACGCTGGCCGAGCTGCTCGGCGCGCCGCTGGATCTCGTCGAGGAGACGCTTTGCGTGATGCAGGGCTTCGAGCCTTGTGGTGTGTTCGCGCGCGATTTGCGCGAATGCTTGACGCTGCAGTTGAAGGAGCAGGATCGCTGCGATCCGGCGATGGCTGCGCTCATCGAGAATCTTCACCTCCTCGCCGCGCATGACCTTGTGGCGCTGAAGCGCGCCGCCCGGGTGTCGGACGAGGATCTGTGCGACATGATCGCCGAGGTGAAGCGGCTGAACCCGAAGCCCGGGCTGAAATACGGCTCGGCGCCAACCCAGCCGATCATCCCTGATGTGCTCGTGCGGTTGCTGCCAGACAGCAGTTTTCATGTGGAGCTGAACAGCGACACGCTCCCGCGTGTGCTCGTCAATCAGTCCTACTATGCGACGGTCTCCAAGTCGAAGCTGCGCAAAGAGGACAAGACCTATTTGGTAGATTGCCTGCAGACCGCGAACTGGCTGGTGAAGAGCCTCGACCAGCGCGCCCGCACCATCCTGAAGGTGGCGCAAGAGATCGTGCGTCAGCAGGACGGCTTCTTCACATATGGTGTCCGCCACTTGCGGCCCCTGAATCTGAAGACCGTGGCCGACGCGATCTCCATGCACGAATCGACGGTCAGCCGCGTCACCGCCAACAAATATATGGCCACCAATCGCGGCCTGTTCGAGCTCAAATATTTCTTCACCTCGTCGATCGCCGCCACCGCGGACGGCGACGCTCACTCCTCGGAGGCGGTGCGTCATCGTATTCGCGAGATGATCGCCGGTGAGCCCGTCGCCGCCGTCCTCTCGGACGACAAGATCGTCGAGCGGCTCAAGGGCGACGGCGTCGATATCGCCCGCCGCACGGTGGCAAAGTACCGCGATGCGCTCGGCATTCCCTCCTCGGTCCAGCGCCGGCGGCTGAAGCGCATGGCGATGGGCGTAAGCGCCTGACGTTTGCATCTAACATCCTGTTCGCGAAGCCAAATCGTGTAAAGAGGGCAGGTGAAACTGATTGCGTTTGACACCCTCGGACCTGGGGTCTAGCTTCCGGCCCCGCGATGGAGGCCGATTGAACATGGGCCGGGGGCGCAAATAAGCGCACCGACGAATCGGGCCTCGAAAATGCGGTATGCGCCCCGGGAAGCGCCGGTCAGCAAGGGTCTTTGACGGGCTTCCGCGGGTCATGACGATACAAGTTACCGGGAAAGACTCTGGACGTCGGAGTGGCGTTGCGCGGTTGCGTCCAGGAACGCGTTACACAAACCGTTGAGACGTTCGTGGGGCACGCGCCGCCGGAGCATGTGCGCATTGAAAAAGAGCACGGGGAGTTCCACACCAACGGCCCGGAGATCGATCCGGCGGGAAACTAGGCGCGAGCGGACGAGCCGGTGGCGCAAGCCCCAATCGCTCCCTCGCAACCACACGGGTTAGTCGAATGCAATTAGGTGATCTCATTTCACCCGAAGCTGTGCTTCCGTCGCTGAAGGCCAAGACCAAGAAGCAACTCTTGCAGGAGCTTTCCGCGCGGGCTGCGCGCACGGCCGGTCTTCAAGAGCGCGACGTGTTCGACGTTCTGTGGCAGCGCGAGCGGCTCGGTTCGACCGGGCTCGGTCAGGGCGTCGCCATCCCGCACGGCAAGCTCGGCGGGCTGAAGCGGATCGTCGGCGTGTTTGCGCGGCTTGCCGAGCCGGTCGATTTCGACGCGGTCGACGGGGAGCCGGTGGATATTGTGTTTCTGCTGCTCGCACCGGAAGGCGCCGGCGCCGATCACCTCAAGGCGCTCGCGCGCATCTCGCGGCTGCTCCGCGAGGGCTCCGCGGTCGAGAAGCTCAGGGCGTCCAAGGATGCCGCCGCGCTCTACGCCGTGCTCACCCAGGAAGAGGCATCCTCCCACGCCGCCTAGCGCGGAGCGAGCGCCGCGATCATCTCGTTGACGGCTTCGGCCATGCCCATGGCCGCGCCGAAGTCGAACTTGTTGATGGCGACGAACACCGCCACGCCACGCGTCGGCGCAAAGGCGATGTAGGAGAACGTGCCTTGCAGCCCGCCGGCCTTCTGCAGGATCAGCGGCCGGTCGCCCTCGGGCATCATCACCACCCAAGCGAGACTCATGGCGTCCATGTGGCCCGACTCATCCATGCCCGACACAGGGCTGAGCCCGTCGCGCACCAGATAGGCCGCGTGATCGAGCATGCGGATTTCAGCCCCGTCGGTGCCGAGCCGGTCGAGATGCCACTGCATCCAGCGCAACAGGTCCTTCGGCGTGGAGTAGAGACCGCCCGAGCCGACGATCACCGAGCCGGTCGGCACGTCGGGCAACGCCTTGCCGTCGAAGCCGTGGCCCTGCATCAGCCGTTCCTTTTGCGCGTCGTTGAGCACGAAGGTCGTATCGGCCATGCCGAGCGGTCCGGTGACGTGTTCCGCGAGAAGCTCGGGATAGGGCTTCTTCGCCGCCTCGGACAAAGCAATGGAGAGCAGATCGAAGCCAAAGTTCGAATAGAGCACGCCGGTCCCCGGCGCGAACAGCAGCGGCTCCGTCTTCAGCCAATCGGCGAAGGCCGCGCGCGTGATCGGCGCAAACGGGTCGTCGGGCGGGCCCGGGTCGTGCGGCAGTTCGCGCGGCAGCCCGGACGACTGGGTGGCGATGTCGATCAGCCTGATATTCGTAATATTGGCATCGGCGCCTGCGCCGACATCGGGCGCGAGCTCACCGACCTTCTGGGTCAGCGAGACGGTCCCGTCGGCGGCCAGTTGGGCCAGCACCTGCCCGGTGAACGCCTTGGTGATCGAGCCGATGCGCAAGACCGTGTCGCCGTCCGGCGCCTCGCCCCCGTCCGACATCTCGCCCACGCCGTGGATCGCCATCTCGCCGTTGCGCACCGCGCCGATGATGAGCCCGGGCACCTTGCTTTGGAGATAGAGAACGTCGCCGGTGAACTCGACGATCTCCTCGAGCAGGGGGTCGGCGAGTGCGGCACCCGGAGCGCTCATCGTCAGGCTTGCCGCGGCAAGCAGACCGAGCGCAACGCGCCGCGCGGTGTCGATGTCATGAGTCATGGTGCCGCCTCCCAACAAGTCGTTGGGCACGACTATGCCCGGGGTCGCGCGGCGAAGCGAGGCGGATGAGACCCGATGGCGACAGAGATACAGGCTAGGGTGAAAATCTAGTGCACGCTCACGGGGACCAGATCGTTCTCGATTGCATTGGCGATCGCCGCGTTGCGGCTATCCGTCAGCGCCAGCGGCGTGCCGTCGGCGCCGAGCACGGCGAACAGATCGATACCCACCGGCGCGTCGTCGAGCGTCGGGAACAGGCGCTCGGCGGAGTCCGAGTCGAGTTGCTTGATATAGGCGACCTCGCCGTCGCCAAGGAGCGCAAGCTCCTTCAAGCTCATCAACGGGCGGGTCTCGTCGTTTTCAATTTTGTTCATCAAACTTCTGGTCCTCGTCGTGAGATGCGGGCGCCGTAGCAAGCTCAGCCCGCTGGCGCAATCCCCACCTTGAGTACGCGTTTCTCCCTGAGCGGCCGTTCGAGCTCGATGGCGAGGAGGCCATCGTGCAACTCGGCCTTGCGGACCTCGACTCCCTTGGCAAGAGCAAAGGTCCGTTTGAATTGGCGCGCGGCAATGCCGCGGTGCAAATAGTCCTTCGGGCCTTCGTCGCGCTTGGCGCCCGAGATTGCGAGCTCGCCGTCCTCGATGCTGACATCCAGCTCGTCGCGGCGGAAGCCCGCCACCGCGAGCGTGATGCGTAACACTTCCGGACCGCGCGCGTCCTCCGGCAACAGCTCGATGTTGTACGGCGGATAGCCGCCCTCGGCTGCCTTGGCCGGCGCGTCAAAGCGCCCCGCCGACAGGCTTAGCCAAAGATTACTGTCGAGTAGTGTCATGCGCGACATCCGGCGGAAAGCCCTTTCCATCAGCGGGCCGCGCGTGCTGGTGGGGGTTCTGAGAGGCCCTGACGGCGCCTCCTGCCCTCAGCCCGCAGCGGCGCTGAGCCCTTTAAGCCAGCTGGAATATGGGAAATCTGTCCACGGATTCAAGAACTAGGGCCCGGTCTAGCGGCCCTCTCAAGGGATTCTACCGGAGCGCCCCGCGTTGCTCTAACCTCTCGGGATCGAATCGGAGGCCCACGATGACCTGGTATGTGAATCCCAAGACTGGCCGCGACACTAATGACGGCCGCAGCGCGGAGACGGCCTTCAGGACACTCTTGCACGCCATTGACGCGGCCTCGGCCGGCGACAGCATCCTGCTCGTGCCCGGAGCCTATGACCAAGATCTGCCGCAACTGGTCAGCGTCGCCCGCGTCGCTCAGGTCACGGTCGGCGTCATCGGCGGCCACTAATCGCCGCTTTCGCCCTCGGCTGCGTCGTCGCCAGTTTCGCTCTCGATCACTCGAAGCCGCCGGACCGTGAGGTCGTCGATTTCCACCTCGCCGAGATGAAGCTTCTGCATGTCCGCGCGGCGCACGCTCAAGCGGCCGATCGCCAGCGCGCCAATGGCAAGGGCGCCAATGGCGAACGCGCCCGACGCAACGGCCGGCACGCGCACCGGCGGCCATTCAAGATCGCGCCGCCGGCGATGCCGCATCGTTATTGTCCATTAGGAAGGGTCTTGGTGGAGCCAGGCGGGATCGAACCGCCGACCTCGTGAATGCCATTCACGCGCTCTCCCAACTGAGCTATGGCCCCTTCAGAAGACTTAAAATCCGCGACCGCAGGGACGGAAGCAGGACGCCAGACCGCATGACTTAGGCCGGGCGTCCAGCGGGTTCAAGAGAAATACGAGGCTCCGGGCGGCGAGAGCAGGACGGTGCTGCGCCGGCAGCGCCCGATCCTAGGTTTCCTCTTTAGGGCCGCCCCCGACAATGCCGGTGACGTCGGTCTCGCCGTCTTCCTCTTCCTCGAGGAAGGTGTCGTCGTCGTCGGCGGCGGCCGGAATGTCTTCGTCGTCGTCGCCGAGACCCGCGATCGCCTCGTCGTCGACGGCCGCCTCCTCCGCCTCAGCGGCTTCGTCGAGACTGATGACCTCGACGCCGCTCAGCACCGGCGGATCGGGCTCGACCTCCACCGGCTTTTTGACTTCGGCTGGTGCTGCGCGTTCGCTCCGTCGCGATGAGGTCGGCGGCGTCACCTGATAGACCGCTTGGCAGACGGGGCAGGTAATTGGCGAGCGGCTCAGATCGTAGAACCGCGCTCCACAGCTCGGGCAAACGCGCTTGGTTCCCCGTGCGGGTTTCGACATTGACGCTCCTCGAAGCTAGCCTTGTTTGACTCCCCATTGCCACGCCTCATGCGTAGTGTCAAAAGCTATCGAGCACCCCAAAACCCCAACCGAGAATCTATGCCGCACCCCCTGACTGCCAGACGATCCGCGCGCATTTGCGGCCGCGTCCGGGTGCCTGGCGACAAGTCGATCTCCCATCGCGCGCTGATCCTCGGCGCGCTTGCGACCGGTCGCACCCGTATCACCGGGCTGCTGGGGGCCGAGGACGTGATGGCCACGGCGCGGGCTGTGGATGCGCTCGGCGCCACCGTTACGCAAATCGATGGCGCGGTGGAAGTCCTGGGCCAGGGCGTGGGGGGCTTACGCGCCCCGGCCGCGCCGCTCGATTTCGGCAACTCCGGCACGTCGAGCCGCCTCATGCTCGGCGTCGTCGCCGGTCACGACATGCGCGCGGAGTTCATCGGCGACGCCTCCTTGTGCCGCCGTCCCATGGGGCGCGTGCTCGGGCCCCTGACGGCCATGGGCCTGCAGGTGGAGGCGCAAGGCGAGGGCGCCACGCTACCGCTTGCCGTGCGTGGGACGGGCGACATCGTTCCCATCGTGTACGACCTTCCCGTGCCGTCGGCGCAGGTCAAGTCGTCGATCCTTCTTGCCGGGCTACATGCTCCGGGGCGCACCACCGTGGTCGAGCCCCTGGCCACGCGCGACCATACCGAACGCATGCTTGCCTATTTCGGGGCCGAGCTCCGGATCGAGGACAAAGCGGACGGGGCCCGGGCGGTCACCGTGTGTGGCGACGCCGAGCTCGAAGGCGCTGCCTTTTCGATCCCTGGAGACCCGAGCTCCGCGGCCTTCATCATCGCCGCCTGCCTCATCTGCCCCGGCTCCGAGGTCGTGATCGAAAACATGCTGATGAACCCAACCCGTACCGGCCTGATCGAGACCTTGCGCGAGATGGGGGCGGAGATCGAGGTGCTCGATCTTCGCGACGAAGGGGGCGAGCCCGCAGGCGATCTTCGGGTCAAGGCCGGCCCGCTCAAGGGCGTGCGCGTGCCGCCGGAGCGCGCCCCGTCGATGATCGATGAGTACCCCGTGCTGGCTGTGGTCGCCGCGTTCGCCGAGGGCGAGACGCGCATGGAGGGGCTCGCCGAGCTCAAGGTCAAGGAAAGCGACCGGCTCGCCGCCACCGCCGCGGGGCTCAAAGCCTGCGGCGTCGCCGCGCGCGTCGAAGGCGACGATCTGATCGTTCACGGCAGCGGCGCGGTGAAGGGCGGCGGCCTGGTGAAGACCCATATGGATCATCGCACCGCCATGGCCTTCCTCACCCTCGGGCTCGGCGCCGATGCGCCCGTCACTGTCGACGACGTGAGCATGATCGCCACGAGCTTCCCCGACTTTGTGGCTTTGATGACTAAGCTTGGAGCCGAACTCGCATGATCATCGCCATTGACGGTCCGGCGGCCTCCGGCAAGGGCACGCTCGCCAAGCGCATCGCCGCCCATTATGGCCTGCGCCATCTCGATACGGGCGCGCTCTACCGGGCTGTGGCGCGCGACACCCTGGCCCATGGCGGCGACTTGACCGATGCGAGCGCTGCCGCGACGGCGGCATCCCGGCTCGACGTGGCGACCTTAGACGATCCTGCCTTACGCACGGCCGGGCTGGGCGAGGCCGCTTCAGTGGTGGCCCGCCACCCCGATGTGCGCGCGGTGCTTCTTGTCTACCAGCGCGACTTTGCGCTTGTGGCGCCGGGTGCCGTCATCGATGGCCGGGATATCGGTACGGTGATCTGCCCAGATGCCGACGTGAAGCTGTTTGTGACCGCCACGCCCGAGGAGCGCGCCCACCGCCGTTTTCTGGAGCTTACGGCCAGCGGGCCGGCGATGGTCGGGGCTGAGGTCTTGGAGGCTGGCGTCTTGGAGGCCGAAGTCTTGGAGGCCCAAGTCTTGGCCGATATCAGGGGGCGGGACCATCGCGACAGGACCCGGGCGACCGCCCCTCTGCGCCAAGCTGAAGACGCGGCCTTGCTCGATACCTCGATTTTGGATATAGACGCCGCGTTCAGGGCGGCTATCGATTTGATCGAGGCTGCGATGGGCGATGCGGGGCGGGCCGGTTGAGGCCGTGCCCATTTGGCATTGGCACATCTATCTTTGAATGAATTCCGCGGGTGAAGCGAGCGGAGGCCAGGCGGCCAGGAATGGCCTGCCCCCTGGGTTTTCGCAAGCCTTTCGCCGCATCGGCAACAACACGAGCCTCGGGTTCAAGCGACGCAAGCAAGCGCGTATGATTGGGACGCCGAGTAGGAGCCTAAATGAACGAGCCGCAGATGAGCATCAGCCAACCGAGCCTCGACGAGTTCGCAGCCCTTCTTGAGGAGTCGCTATCTGGCGCCGCGCTCGAGGAAGGCAGTGTGATCAAGGGCACCGTCGTCGCGATCGAGAAGGACGTCGCCCTGATCGACGTCGGGCTGAAGACCGAAGGCCGCGTCCCCCTCAAAGAATTTAGCCTGCCGGGCCGTCCGTCCGAGCTTTCCGTCGGTGACCAGGTCGATGTCTATCTCGAGCGCGTCGAGAACTCCGCCGGCGAGGCCGTGCTGTCTCGCGAGAAAGCGCGCCGCGAGGAGAGCTGGACCAGGCTCGAGGAAAAATACAAAACCAACGAGCGCGTCGAAGGCGTCATCTTCAATCGCGTCAAGGGCGGTTTCACCGTCGATCTTGACGGCGCCGTGGCCTTCCTGCCCGGCAGCCAGGTGGACATCCGTCCCATCCGCGACGTGGCGCCCTTGATGAACACGCCGCAGCCCTTCCAGATTTTGAAAATGGACCGCCGCCGCGGCAACATCGTCGTGTCGCGCCGCTCGGTCCTGGAAGAGACCCGCGCCGAGAAGCGCAGCGAGATCGTCGCCCGCCTCGAGGAGGGCCAGGTCATCGACGGCGTGGTCAAGAACATTACCGACTACGGCGCCTTTATCGATCTCGGCGGCATCGACGGTCTGCTGCACGTGACCGACATGGCCTGGAGACGTGTCAATCATCCGAGCGAGATCGTGAATGTCGGCGACACGGTGAAGGTGCAGATCATCCGCATCAACCCGGAGACCCAGCGCATCAGCCTCGGCATCAAGCAGCTTGAGTCCGATCCGTGGGACGGCATCGCCGCCAAGTACCCGGTGGATTCGCGGTTCAAGGGGACCGTCACCAACATCACCGATTACGGTGCCTTCGTCGAGCTGGAGCCCGGCGTGGAAGGCCTGATCCATGTCTCGGAGATGAGCTGGACGAAGCATAACATTCATCCGGGCAAGATCATCTCCACCAGCCAAGAGGTCGAGGTGCAGGTGCTCGAGGTCGATCCCGACAAGCGCCGTATCTCGCTCGGCCTGAAGCAGACCCAGGAGAACCCGTGGGTCGGCTTCGCCGGGAGCCATGAGCCTGGCGCCATCATCGAAGGCGACGTCCGCAACATCACCGAGTTCGGCCTGTTCGTCGGCCTCGATGGCGGCATCGACGGGATGGTCCATCTGTCGGATCTCGATTGGTCCAAGTCTGGGGAGGACGCCCTCAAAGATTACAAGAAGGGCGACACAGTAAAGGCCGTGGTGCTCGAGGCCGACTCCGAGAAGGAGCGCATCAGCCTCGGCATCAAGCAGCTGACGCCCGATCCGTTCGAAGGCGGCGCGTCGCCGTCAGCCAAGCTCAAGAAGGGCATGCGCGTCACTTGCGAGGTGATTGCGGTTAAGGACAACGGCATCGAGGCCAAGCTTCTCGACCACGACCTCACCACCTTCATTCGCCGTTCGGACCTGTCTCGCGACCGCTCCGAGCAGCGCCCCGACCGCTTCGGTGTCGGCGAGAAGTTCGACGCCGTCGTGACTCAGGTCGACGCCAAGACGCGCAAGGTTTCCACCTCCATCAAGGCGCTTGAGATTGCCGACGAGAAGGAGGCGGTCGCCCAGTACGGGTCGACCGACTCCGGCGCCTCGCTCGGCGACATTCTCGGCGCGGCCCTGAACAAGGCGAAGGGCGGGGATGCCGACGAGGCCGACGAGGTCGAGGCGGCCGCGACCGAGGAGGTTGCCGAAAAGCCCAAGCCCAAACGTAAGGCCAAGGCCAAACCGGCGGAAGACAAGGCGGCCGAGACCGGGGCCTCCTCCGAGGAATGAGCAAGACGGCCTTCGGGCCGTCTACCCTCTATCTATGCGCCGCTCGTGGCGCGAACATCTTGAGCGATTAGCCAATGGTTCTCGACGCCGAGAGTGTGATCGAGCGCCGCCGCCTCAAGCGGCGGGTGACCATCTGGCGCATCGCCGCGGTGGTGCTCGGACTTCTGTTCCTGGGCGCGATCTTCCTCAGCGACAAGCAGATGATGGGCTCCGCCGGCATCCTGCCGCATGTCGCCCGCATCACCGTGAGCGGCGTCATCACCGATGACCGCAAGCTGCAAGCCCTGCTCGAGAGTGTTGCCAAGGCCGATCAGGTCAAGGCGGTGATCCTCGACATCAACAGCCCCGGCGGCACGACAACCGGCGGTGAGGCCATGTACGACGCCGTCCGCCGTCTCGCCGAGAAGAAGCCCGTGGTCGCCACTTGCGGCACGCTAGCCACCTCGGCCGCCTATATCGTCGCGCTCGCCACCGACCGCATCTTCGTCTACGGCAACACCATCACCGGCTCCGTCGGCGTCATCTTCCAATGGGCGAACGTCACCGAGCTGTTGGACACTCTCGGCATCAAAGTCGAGGAGGTGAAGAGCGGTCCGCTAAAGGCCGTGCCGAGCCCGTTCGAGCCGACCGACGAGCGGACGCGCGAGATGACCCAGGAGATGGTCAACGACGCCAAGGTCTGGTTCTTCGATCTGGTCGAGAAGCGCCGCAAGCTGGAGCCGCGTTCGGTTCCCGGCCTCACCGACGGGCGCATCTATTCCGGCCGGCAGGCGGTCAAGCTCAAGCTTGTGGACCAAATCGGCGACGAGCGCGTCGCCTTGCGCTGGCTAAGCAAGGAGCGCAACGTTCCCGCGGGGCTTAAGATCGTCGAGTGGAAACCGCAGGCGGAATCGAGCGGCTTATTTGGCTGGTTATTCGAATCGGCAGCCACGATATTCGGCATTTCCGGCACTAAGATTTCGGCTCTTCTGAACCAGGCTTCAACAACCCTCAAGCTTGACGGTCTGGTTTCTGTTTGGCACCCTGCGTCCAACTAGTGGGGGGCGGCGTGGGCGGTGCCAGAAATGGCCGCTGCCCTGTGGGGTGTGTAATGATCAAATCCGAGCTGATTCAGCGGGTGGCAGCTGCCAATCCGCATCTTTTTCATCGTGACATTGAGCGGATCATCAACATCGTGCTCGATGAGATCACGGGCGCGCTCGCGCGCGGTGACCG
>Ga0307379_10000467_pt1 | contig 68460 bp, 56 predicted proteins | sample UN2MG_FD_202237 | JGI IMG/M metagenome (GOLD analysis project Ga0307379, IMG submission 202237) | Soil microbial communities from Risofladan, Vaasa, Finland - UN-2 | ecosystem: Environmental > Terrestrial > Soil > Coastal area > Acid sulfate soil | place: Finland: Risofladan, Vaasa | collected... | reverse complement strand
GACTGCTAAGGGCATCGAAACATTCCACAAACTCGACAAGAATGCACCCGATTTTCTTGATCAGGCAAACAGACTCGCTCGACAGAAAATGGTAGAGTATATCCAGGCATATCTGAAAGGCGGCAACAAAGCCTTAGCAGAATATCAAGATAAGAAAAATCCAGTCAGAATAGCTGAACAGTTTTATGACCTTCTCAATGAATCGCCATATCTGTTTAATTTTTTGCCTGAACTTCACAAATATCTTGAGGACTTTCCAAACAGCAAACTGCCTGGTGCCAAAAGCGTCATCTACTGGATGAAAGAAAAATTTGAGCAAGCTGATCGTCCTATTACAAGCTTAAACCATACTGTGTTTTACAAGCGGGGAACGAAGAGAGCAACAATCCTCGCCTCAAAGCAGCTCTATGCGACTCACTACTTTGAAGCTGCCCTTCGCCTCACAGCGACGGTAAATAACCCTGAAAAGGGTGATTCTAGTTTCTACTTGTTACACCTCGATAGGTCAAGAATTGATCTTTTACGTGAAATCCCAGGCTTTCTTGCGATGAGTCTCTATAGCGGGGCACGAGACTTGGTGGACAAAAAAATGACAAAGGTCAAAAAAAACATCGAGGAACTCTACCAGGAGAAGTAAAAAGGTAAAGCAGCTTAATCCTCCATAGATGCATCTCCACTAACTTCTGCCAGCGATTTAAACTTTGTGGCAAAAATTATCTTTTTTTTAAATATCCATAAATCTATCTTTTCTACACCTTCATTGTGCCTTATTATCCATCCGATTTCTTTTCCGCCAACTTGTATTGAAGTGATGGTATAATGCTCTGTATTGACATTAGGGATCTGTTTGAGATGCTCCATAAATTCTTGAACAATTGCTTTGAGCTGTTTCTTTTCATTATGGGCAGTGATTTTCTCTAATTCCTCTCCCCTGCTCTTTAAAATGTAGCCTTCCTCCAGACAAATAAATGTTCTGGTCAATTGTTTGCTTCTATTGTCCCTTTCAGGGTCAGTATTTATTATTTCTGTTACTTTATACTCCTTCGTGGAAAAAGGCCCTTTTAACAAAGCCTCCTTCTTTACCTCACACAGCCTATCTGTAGTCTGACAAAGCGGAAGGAATGCGAGAGCATCTGAGACCAAGAAACATAAGAAAAGAATTAAGGCGAAAAAAAATGCTGGTCTCCACATAGAAGTCTCCTTATATGAATATTACAAGAGAAAACTGCTCTACTAGAATTTGCTAGATTTTAGCATTTAAATTGGTCTCTTGCAAATCTTTTTCGAAGTCTACCAAGATTTGTTTGAGGGCCTCGTTCCAGCCTTTGACCAAGCCATCAGGAGACTTCTCTTTTAGGGGGACCTTCTTAAGATATCGCTTTTGGAAAACAATATCGGAAAGAGAGGAAGCATCGTTAATAACAAAGAACTCTATCCCTAAGACAGCCTTTGGGGCTTTCGTGTTCCGGTAATCTCCGTATATGGGCAAAACAACGCCTTCCAGAACATACGTAGATTCAGCCCGGCTCGAGGATTTCACAATATTTTGAAATAAGCCGGACTTTGACAGCCAGTCATGAACATTTTCAGCAATCATGGGACCAGGGGGTACGAAAAATTCGTTGTAGAAGTCTGACTCGTAGCTATCCTCATCCGTTCGGTATATGAGACCTTTTCCTCGATACCTGGCAGAAACGCGGAATTTTTGCACTCTCAGGACTACTCCTTTCTTTGAAGAAGAAACCTCTTCTCCTGGCCGAGAAACATCTATGGCAAAGTAACGCTTCTCAACAGCGACCCTATCACCACCCTGCAAACATCCGAAAAATAGGAAAAGCAGAGCAGACAGGCAAACAAAAAGACCGACTATGTTTTTCTTATTCATCATTCTCCTCCTCCTGTCTTAGAGGGAGCTGGTGGCTTTCCGAAAATAATCTCTGAAGGATATCTCTTGATGTTTTCTGTCAACTCCCTGATGTTACTGGAAATCAGCCTGAGATTTTCAATCATCACTTCAATATCATACTGCTGGCTGGAGATCATATTATCAATCCTGCGTATGGCCTTCCTTATCTCGGCAACTGTCTCAGGTAATTTGTTGCTGAGCGAACCTGTAAGCACATTAGCATTGGCCATTGTTTCTTTAAGGTCAGAAAGGGTATCGTCTATTTCCGGTTTATCCAGAATCTTTTTGAAGCGCTTATTAGTCTTCCTGACCTCTGCGAGCAGACCGACTGCTTCGTCGCTTATCCCTTTAGTATCAATGTCTTCAACTTTTTCCTCTATAGCATTTAAGGTTCCTTTCACCTCATCAGCAAGCTCTTCAAAATTAACCTTTTCCAAACTTATCGAAATCTTGTCAATCGATTCTTTTATTGCTGTTAAAGTACTCGGGGCAGAGGGAATAACAGGATATTTTGGCTCCCAATCAAATTCCAGAGGCGGAAAGCGCTCCGGGTCAAGGAAATCAGCTTCGAGATAAGCAACTCCGGTCAGCCCCTGTGAGGCTAACCGAACCCGAAAGCCTACCTCTTCTGTTGCTACCTTCAATCGAGTTACGAACTCCTCTCTTTCCTCTTTCTCAACTCCTATCAAAGCCCAATCAATGGTGAAACGAATCACTACGTAGGGATATGCAGTTTGTCTGATTTTGTATGCCATCCTTACTAAGGTAATTTCTTTGACTTCTCCAACCTTAACACCACGAAACTTGACCGGAGCACCGACATCTAAGCCCTGCACGGATCCGTCAATGTAGGTTTCGACGATGAGCTCTTCGCGAAAAAGCATACCCGCCCCAAGAACAATAACAATAATCACAGCAATCAGAGCCGCGGTGATCACAAACAAGCCGATCTTAAAATAGTTCGCTTTTGCGCTCATTGATATCTCTCCCTTGATTTCTTATAATCTATATTAAACTGATAAAGACTATTCAGAAACATCAGATGTTACCTCCCGATTAAAGAATTGACGGACCCAAGGATTTTCACTGTGGTCCTTAAGGTCTTTGGGTTTTCCCTCAGCAACAATCCTTTTCACCCTCTTATCCAGCATGATGACCCGATCAGCAATCGTATATATACTTGGAAGCTCATGGGTTACAACGACAAAGGTAATCTTTAGATTGCGAGCAAGGCTGAGGATGAGATGGTCCAATTCAACTGAAGTAATCGGGTCCAATCCTGCAGAAGGCTCATCAAGGAAGATGATCTGAGGGTCAAGGGACATAGCCCTTGCAATGGCAGCGCGCTTTTGCATTCCACCGCTGAGCTCTGAGGGCATATGACTTTCAAACCCGTGCAATCCCACCAGCTTTAACTTCATCGAAGCAATCAGGTCCATGGCCGACGGGGGAAGGTCAGTAAACTCTTCCAAGGGAAGGCGGACATTCTCAAGCAGGGTCATGGAGCCAAAGAGGGCTCCTTGCTGATACATGACCCCTATCTTTCTGAGAATCTCTTGGCGCTTGCCACCCCATGCAGATACAATATCCTCTCCATCAATGAGGATTCTGCCAGATGTGGGCTTATAAAGGCCGATCATCTGCTTTAGGGCTGTGCTTTTGCCACAGCCCGAACCACCCAGGATAATAAAGACCTCACCCCGCTTTACCTCAAAGGAGATATTATCAATAATGACGGTTTCTCCATAAGCAGCAGTCAGGTTTTCAACTTTAATAATCGTCTCTCCATTAGGATTTACCATCTCTTAAATTCCTAAATAATAATAGCTTACTCCAAAGATACCATCTGTAATAATGATAAGGACAATCCCGGCAACAACAGCTCTCGTAGCGGATTCTCCAACAGCACTGGCTCCGGTCTTTGTCCGAAGACCCTCCATACATCCAATTCCCGCTATCAAAAAACCGAAAACAAAGGATTTAACAATGCCTCCTAAAAAATCGCCGTAGGTTGCTGCAGAGGTAATCTGATTGATATACGTTGTTAAAGAAAAACCCAATGAGATGAAAACAACATATCCTCCTATTAATCCCATAAGATTAGAAAAAATGGTCAAAAGAGGTGTCATAACAATGGATGCAAGTGTCCGAGTTACCACCAGAAACCTCACCGGATCAAGCCCCAGAGTGGTCAGGGCATCGACTTCCTCTCTCACCTTCATGGTTCCAAGCTCTGCGGCAAAGGCCGAGCCAGAGCGCCCAGCTAAAATAATAGCGGTCATGAGCGGTCCGAGCTCCCTCAGCATTGAAAGCGCAACGAGGTTTGCCACAAAAATATCGGCTCCAAATTGACGCATAGGAATAGCCGATTGAAAAGCTATGATCAATCCCACGAGAAAACTTACCAGAACAATAATGGGAAGGGCATTGACACCTGCTGTTTCTGCAACGAGAAATGCGTCTTTCCACCTTACACGCCTGGGATGGAGAAGCGCAAGGAATAAAGCAACAAAAAGCTCGCCTGTAAATGTGATGAGATCGCGGATATCTTCTAGGATCAGGACAACCTTTCGGCCCACTTGTTCAGGGAAACTAATGTATCTGAGTATTTCCTCAGTGGGTTCTTCGAATTTAGAGGGGTCAAAAAGATTGAGAAGCTGCTGGAATTCAGGTTTTAGGCCTCTTATTTCCATTTCTCCGCCTGCCTGCTTTTGACGGCGATGAAATTCCACTAAAAGGCCAATCCCTGACCCATCGCAGTAGTCTATTTTCGAAGCATCAATAACAAGCTTGTTTGGCGATGATCGCTCAAGAGCCTCTATTGCCTCTTTCCATATTTTCCCTGTGGTAGTTGAATCGAGATTCCCTTCAATTGTAATCGTAAGGGTACCTACATCACTAACCTGAGCCTTTATAGATATTGCATTTTTTAGCATGACACAGACTATATGATTTTATTTATCCTTAGTCAAGGGTGAACGCACTAATTATTTCAGTTTAATTTCGAGACCTTTTGATCCAAGGCTAGCTTTGAAACCCTCTTCAGAGCCATAAAGGGTCAACACAACGTCTTTATTGTTTGTTACCCTTAAAGCAGTATCTCCTCCACCTGTAGCTAATCCGACCTGTCCACCAAAATATTTACCTTCAAAGTCAGAGACCTTTTTCAAATTGGTGACACTTCCTTTAAACTTTGCACTTGATGCACCCACACTCCCCATGCTGATACCTCCTACTGTAAAAGGGTATTCTTTCCCTCTGAATGTGAGAATCCCCTCGCCCTTGCTGTGACCGATACCGAGGGCAACAGTGGTAATCTTCATCGTCACCTCTCCATCTGTCTCTGCGGCTTCAGCAAATCCACTGCCAAAAACAAAAGCAATACAAACCAACAGAACTAAAATTGATTTGAACCTCATGATGCTACCTCCACCAAAAAGTTAATAAAGGATTATGGAAATATTTTTCCGTATTCTCATTGAATAGTAGTAAATCGAATAGTTCTTAACAACTCGTAAAAATACGAGGATTTTCAATTTTCTTTACGGTATTTAGTAAAAATATCCTAAAAAAGTATCTTAAATAGGTATTTAGAAAGGATCTTGTTTAAAAAAATAATAGATTAAAGAGTTTTAAAAAAAAGGAAATAAAGAAATAAAAAATTCGTTAAATCAATAGGTTAAAGAGAGAGTCGGCCGAATAATCAGTCTCTTTTTTAACCTGACAAACTCTTATTCTTCGTATTTAAAGTCTTTGAAGCTGACCCTAAAAAAGAGCGAGTAGAGCACCGGCACAAAACCGAGCGTAAGCACAGTGGCAAAGAGAAGACCGCACATGATGGTGATGGCCATCGGCTCCCACATGGGCCCACCCCCTAAGTAAAGGGGAACAAGGCCTGCAATCGTGGTGCAGGTGGTAAGGAGTATGGGTCGAAGGCGCTTCTGGGCAGAGGCGATTATTGCCTGCGCAGGCTCAAGCCCGTTTTCCTCCATTTCAATACGGATGCGGTCAATAAGGACGATGGCGTTATTGATAACAATCCCGGCAAGGGAGATAACGCCGAGAATAGCAAAAAAGCTGAAAGGTGACTTGAAGATAAACAGGCCGAGATAGACGCCGATAAGTGCCAGCGGAATCGTAAGCAGGATAATGACAGCTTTTCGAACCGAGTTGAACTGTCCAACGAGCAAAAGGAGAATGATAAGGCCGGCCATGGGGAGCTGCTGACCAATAGAGCGCTGGGCTTTGCCTGAGGTGTCCTTTTCACCGCCAAACCCCCATTTGTAGCCAAGGGGCCAGCTCTTTTCTTCATTTTTGAGCCAGGGCTCGAGCTGATTCGTTACATCTGTGGCCGTAACACCTATGTCTGTGGCGCATTCGACCGTGACGGTCTTTAAGCGATCGCGCCTTGCAATCTTTGGATATTCCCAGACCACGTCGATATCAGCGACCTGTGTGAGGGGCACGGATTTGCCCGTTGCCTGTGCATAGACATTGAGCGTTTCGAGATTGTCGATATTCTTTCTGTCCGCCTCTATGGAGCGAAGCGTAATAGGAATAATCCGGTCTACTTCACGATAATCTGTGGTCTCAAAGCCGCGGAGAAATGTCTGAAGCGAAACAGCGATATCCTCGTTGGTCACACCAGCCCGAAAAGCTCTTGCCTCATTTACCCTTACAAAAATCTTCTTTGCGCGCGCACCCCAATCATCATCAATGAGCTTTGTCCCCGGGATGGAGCGGAGCTTTTTCTTGACCTTATCAACAATGCTAAAAAGGAATTTGGGGTCCACCCCGGAAATCCTTATCTCCACGGGCGGCCAGGTTGCGGGACCTAAATCGAGAGCACGGACCGTGGCCTTTATATCCGGAAAGTTTTTCTGTGCGAAGTCTTCAATCCTGGGCACAAGGCTCTCAAGAGCAGGACGGGACGTGGCATTAATAATCATGTAGGAATAGTTCGGCGTGGCAAGCTTGGGGCCGTAGGGAAGGATATATCGGGGCCCTCCCCTTCCTATAAAAGAGGCAAAATTGGTTACGCCCTCCTTGCCCCTTTGGTCAGCCATCAGGTTTTCTTTAATGTAATTCTCTATCTCCATAACCACAGCCTCTGAGCGCTCAATCGGTGTTCCCAGAGAGAGTTCAATATCGGCCGAGGCTGTGGGACGGTCATTCGGAGGAAAGAAGATTTTTGGCACATACGCAGACAATTTAATGGCTCCGTAGAAAGCCATTACAGTAATAATAATAAATATAAACGAATGCCTGATTACACTCAACAATAATCCCCTGTAGATGCGATAAAACCTCGAATCAAAGCTCTCTTCTTTTTGATTCACCTTGAGAAACTTGGTGCAAAGCAGCGGAATCACAGTCAAGGCGACAATCCAGGAGCTGAGAAGGGTTGCGGTCACAACCCAGAAAATAGGAGCGCAGTATTCTCCTGTATTGGAGCGGGCAAGGGCAATAGGAAGAAAGGCAGCTCCGGTTGTCAGTGTTGAGGTAAGAAGCGGAATTTTCAACTCTTTTGCCGAGTCAATGGCAGCCTGAACAGGCTTCTTACCTCCTGCCATCTGAACCATGATCGACTCTGACATAACAATGCCATTATCTACGAGCATACCGAGGGCAATAATCAAAGATGCCAGAGAGATCTGATCCAGCCCGAATCCGGCAAAACCCATGAATAGAAAAGTCATGATCATGGCTGTGGGAATAAGAGAGGAGATAATAAGGCCAGTTCGAATCCCCAGAAACAAAAACATGACAATGGAAACAACAAGAACCGCCTGAACAAGATTGCCCACAAAACTATTGATCTTCTTCGCCACGGCTGTCGGCATGAACTGCGCATAATCGAATTCAATGCCGATCGGATAAAAGGTTTTTGAACGCGCAATCACTTTTTTAACCTCCTCGCCGAGCTTGAGGATATTACCCCCTTCGCGCATGGAGATGGCAAGGCCGAGTGCTGGCTTGCCCGACATTCTCATCTTTTCCGTAGGGGGATCGATATAACCGCGATAGATGTCGACAATATCCTCTAAATGAATCACCTCTTTTCGACCAGGAAGGTTAACAACGGTGCGCTTGATTTCCTCAATCGACTCAAAGTTCCCGGAAGGCTCCAGAAATATCTTTTCGTATTTTGTTGTAATATCTCCGCCGGGATAAATAATATTCTTTGCCTCTAGAATTTTTTGAAGCTGGGCTGATGACAGACCAAGAGCAGCAAGGCGGGCATTGTTGAAATCCACAAAGACGCGCTCATCCTGGTCGCCGTAGATCTCCACCTTGGATACATCCCGAAGCAAAAGAAGCTCATCGCGCACCCGGTCAGCGATCTCTTTGATTTCACGATACTTGAAGTCATCACCGGTAATCGTCACGATGGTGCCGAAGACATCGCCGAACTCATCGTTGACATAGGGGCCTATAACCTCCTTGGGAAGCTCGGGTCTTACCTCATCCACCTTATTCCGGAGCCTATCCCAAAACGGCTTCATCCCCCTGTATGTTTCCTGTATATTAAACCAGATAACAGAGGTACCTGTCTTTGTTTCACTTTTGATATAATCGACTTCTGCTATCTCCTGAATCTTTTTTTCTATCTTGTCTGTAACGAGCATTTCCACTCGCTCCGGGCTAGCTCCCGGATAATTCGTCACAATAGTTGCTGTCTTGACCTCAAAACCGGGGTCTTCTGAACGCGAAAGATTGGAATAGGAAAGCAGTCCCCCGATAAGAACCACAAAGAGAGCTACAAAGGTAACGCTCTTTTTCTCAATGGCTGCACGTGTGATATCCATTTTAACCCTTCTCCAAACCTAGAATTTTTACTTTTTCGCCATCACTTAGCCTTTTTACGCCTGCGGTTACAACCAACTCGCCCTCCTTAAGACCTTCTAAGATTTCTATTCCCTCTACTTCTCCTTTTCCCAGCGGTTCAAGAAGTTGAATCTTCGTGGGTGCTAGCGCACCAATTGTGACAGCTCGGCGACGAACAGTCCCGAGTCCTCCTTCTTTTCGTTCGAGGACAAAGACATAGCGGCCGTCTCTGTCCTCACCCACCGCTATAAGCGGAACAATGATGTGCCTTTTACCCTCTAAAGATTCGAAGCGAAAGGTGACCTGGGCGGCCATTCCGGAGCGAACCTTTGGATTCGGCTTTGTTTGCCTCACCTTTACAGGATAGGTAGTGGCTGTTCCCGTGGCAGCAACACCGACTTCGATTACAATGGCCTGAAAACTCTCTCCTGGAAGGGTATCAAAGGCGACAGTAACCGGCATGCCGTTTTTTATCTCTGATATGAATCGCTCAGGAACATCTATCTTTACATCTTCCCAAGACCCGCAGTCAGCACTCACAATAGGCTGACCGGATTTTATATTCTCATTAACCTCCACCTCTTTGGACGCAATGGCACACTCTATAGGTGCTATAAGATTAGTATAAGAGAGCTCCCGTTTGGCTAAATTGAGCTGCTTCTTGACGGAGACTACAGCTGCTTTTTTCGATTCCGCATCTGCCCTCGCAATATCAAGATCATTGAGGGATGCGTTTCGGTTTTCATAGAGGAGCCGCACCCTTTCATAGTTGGCTAACACGTTTCTCTCTTGGGCTCTTGCTCGGACTAGTGAAGCCTCTGTCCTCTGCACCTTAAGCTCGAAATCAGCAGGGTCAAGTGAAGCAATAAGACTTCCTTTCTTTAACTTATCACCGACTTTGACTAAAAACTTGATAACCTTGCCACCTACTCTAAAACTCAGAGCGGCTTTATCGCCTGTCTGAGCAACCCCAGCAAATGTTCTTACCTGCCCGACTTCAGTGCTGGATACGTGTATAAACCTCACCGGCCGGATAACAGGCTCTGGTTCCTTCACGCGCTCGCAGGAGAGAAGCATTGATAATGAAACAAAAAGTAATAAGACTAAACGAATGAAACGTATCATCTTGCCTCCAAAAATAAATGGTAATATTTATCTTTTTGAGAGCTGTTTGTCAACACATCGATTTTCATTAACTTATTAATATTAAGGACAAAGTATATCAACGCCTTCCCGGTGTCATCCCCCTCTCTTTGTAAAACTTTTCTAGCCTTTCAAACCATGCTTTTCGTTCACTATCACTTACAAAAAAGTCAATCTTCGCCACGGCTCGCTGGGTATTCATCAGGTCAATAAGAAAATTATAGGCCGCATTTTCTGCTCTTTCATCTGCATCCAAAGAGGCATTCTGTGCATCCAAAAGATCTATGATTGATCTTGCTCCACGGGAGTACTGATCAGTAACAAGCTCTAAATTTTTACGGGCTGCCTCAGCAGCATCTTTTGAGAGTTGAATCCGCCTGTAAGAAGCGCTTGTAAAGTAAAGAGTCGTTCGAATGCTCTCTTCGATTTTCTCTGTGGTGGATTTCTTTTCTGTATAGAGTTGTAATAATTCTTCATTAGCCCGTCGAAGCGTTGCCATCTTGTTTCCTCCTGTGATAAGGGGAAAAGAAAGCTTTACTCCAACGCTCCACTCGGTATCTTCTCTCTCAGGCCTTATTTCATCAGAACCTGTTCCCCCCTCATCAAAGATCTGATCCACATTGCCCTCTAACCTTAGTTCCGGAGACCAAAAGGCCCGTTTTGCTGCAAGCTTTGTTCTTTTTTGAGCCTTTATTTCTGCATCAAGCCCGCGCAGCTCAGGCGAAGCATCCAGTCCCTCCTCTACCATGAAATTACGGAAGATGCTGAATCTCATAGGATTATCAATATAGTTAAAAATCCGCTTATCGCTCACAAGAAGCAGCGGATTATCGAGATCTGTTTCTTCTGTAAGAAAAGGCTCTTCCACTGGGCGATTAAGAATACGATTGAGGGTGTTTTCAGCCGTCCTTATCCTTGCAGCCGTATCAATGACTCTCTGAAGATTGGTTGCGAGCTCACTTTCCCAACGGAAAACCTCCTCACGTCCGGAAAAGCCGATCAGTTCACGAACCCTCGCAAGCTCTAAATTAGAACGTGTCACTTTAAGGTTGTCTTTTTGAATTCTATCGAGGGTCTTTGTTCTAAGAACATTGAGATAAGCTACAGAAGACAGAAGTGCAATGTCAAGCTTCAGCTGTTCCTGTGCCTCTTCACGGGATATTTGATTTAACTTCTCAACATCGTAACGCGCCTTATCTTGCTCTGAATATATCAACTGGCTTAGGGTTACGGAACCGGAGAAGGTGCGTTCAGCCAGAAGTCCAGAGCTTACAGTGGCCTTGTCTTTATCGACATTTTTGAATTCACTGAAGAGATCAATCTGAGGTAATAATACTGAAAGTACCTGTTTGACCTTTTGTTTGCCAGCAGCGATCCCTCTATCCCCAGCAGCAATATCCAGATTAGCCTTAATTGCATCGCGAACAGCGCTTGAGAGGGAGAGCTTGCGGCTGATATCTTTTCTTTCCTCGTTCAGAAGTTCTGCCTGGATAAGGGCTTTCCAAGGTGGAGAGAAGCTAATGGCCCGCGCCGTAGCCATATTGATGGTTAGCTGTTCGTCCCTGCGAAACGTAACCGGGAGTGTGCCGGCATCTTCACCAAGAAGAATACGCTGAACATATAAAGCAACTCTCCGGGTAAGTCGATTGACGTCGAATTTCGGTGCAACACCGGCCATTACGCCGTCTTCCACCTCTGCCCTTCCAAAACCTGAAAAACTGGGCAGTCTTTTACTGTTAATACCGGCTATCAGTCGATTGAACTCTAAAGAAGAAAAGCGAGGTAATAGCGATATAAAGACTACCTCTGTATCAGAAGGAATCTTCTCCAGCGTTGATTCAGCAGATGAAGTAGCGGAAACAGGCATAATCTCAATACCATATTCCTGTTCTTTCTTAATTAACTTGTCTTTTGCTTGTGGAAATATCTCAAAAAGCAGATGATCAAAGATAATGGCCAATCGGGAAAAATCTACGATTTCGCTAAAAGCTTTGAGATCCCTATCAAATCTTCCAAAGTAAATAATATAGCTGAGGTTTTTGACGCCACTTGCTCCATTCTTAAAAGGGAGTCCTTGAAATTCTCTGTCAAATATAAATGGTGCGATGACCGGTTTTGGTAGATCTTTCCGCTGACATATCTCATGGGAAGAAATAAAGCCAAGGGCAATAATTATATCAACATCGGGGTCAGCAAGCAATTGATCAACAGCTTGCCTTATCCCATCAAGTTGCCAGTTTCCATGGAGTTGCTTGTCAGCAGGGAAGCGGATATCGAATTCTCTACGAGTAAGTTCAAGGATCTCTTTATGTAATATATCCCTCCCTACACGAAAACGGTCCGAAGAAGGACCATCACTCACAATCCCTATTCTGACCAAGGGGCGTTCCTCACCATAAGAACAAGGCGTTTCAAAAAGAAAGCATGTTGAAAAAAGAAAAAGAATTATCAATATAGACAACCACCTCTTTTTCATATTTTTTCCTCCACAACATTCATAAAACCTTTAAGGTCTTTTATCCTCATCTTTTAATTGTTTCGATTCCTTCTTAATCGAGTGCGAAATGTGTAAACCGACTAACCGAGCTATCAGTATTGCGATGTAAAGCTGTCCTGTAACGGCTTCCAAAGCGGAAAGCGACCGTGCAGGACCAGCCAAAGGTGTGATATCACCATAACCCAATGTAGTTAAGGTAATAAAACTATAATATATAAAGTATCGATAGTTAGAGAGATGAATAAACTCATGCTTTGTAGCTTTGGTGATAATCTGTTCGACAAGGAAGGAACCGGGATGATTAACTTCTATAAAAGTAAAAAGAAGACCCCAAATTACTCCAATAAGAAGGTAAACACAAATTGCACCAAATATGATATCGGTTGTAACCTCTCTACTTTTGATAATATGGTATAGGATTTCAATTGCTATTAAGATAAAGAATAACATATAAAAACAGATGCTTATCAATAAAAAGGAGGGGTTTTCTAAAAAATAAGTTAAAACATTTGCAGCGAATCCTATGAGGGCAAACATCAATGCAATAATAAGGATTTTATTATTTTCGCTGGCAATATATACACCTGAGAGAAGGATAGCTAAGAAGAGGAGGTCTATTAGATTTATTCCAAAGACTCTTTCTCGGGCAAATGGAAGGATAGTAAATAAGAACAATAATGAAATCAATAAGAAAATATATCTCCATTCAGTTTGAGATAATCTGAAATAAAAACCCTTTTTATCTTCCATAGATTTCCTTTCTATATATCTTTATAGATTAGACAAAAAAGATGATGAGAACAACTAGGAAAATTACCTGTTTTTGTGTGAGAAAATACGGGTTGGGTTTATTGAAATAGTAATTAGAAACAATTTCTGAAAATACCGAAAAGTCTTTAAAATATTAAGAACATTCAACCCTTTCAAGAACAATTCTTCTCATTTATCAATGTCATATCTTCTAAAAAAAAAGCCCGGCATTTATAGCCGGGCCTTATTTTCTTAGGTTATATCTTCACTACATTCTTAGCCTGTTCTCCTTTAGGGCCCTTCTCAATCTCAAACTCAACTTCTTGACCTTCTTCTAACGTCCTAAAACCTTCATCCTGAATGGCGGTATGATGGACAAAAACATCATTCCCTGACTCAGGAGTAATGAATCCATAACCCTTCTGATCGTTAAACCACTTAACCTTCCCTTTTGCCATTATTTACTACCCTCCTTTCCATAAGATTATAGTAAATAATGGCAGAAAAAAACCTCAAGGTACCTCCTCCTTTTCCTCGCGGTACAAAACTTCTACTCACTTATTTACTACAAGTAAAAAATTATAGAAAATTTTTTCTGCTTGTCAACTAAATTATTCAAATATTTATACCGTTTATTTATTTCATCTTTTCCTGCAAAAAAGCTCACCCTTCCCTATCGGAATAATCAATGCATCAACTCTTTTATCGCTGAGAACCCCATCAATCATTGGTTTAAGTGTTTCCCTGTGGCTTATGACATTATCAGCAATAAGAATCCCCCCACTCATCATATTTGGAATAATGGCTTCATAACAATCACCATATATCTCTTTCCCTGCATCTAAGAAACAGAAAGAGATGTCTTCGTAATTTTTTAAATAGTCTCGAGCATCCCCGTTGATAAGATCGACCATCTCTTCAATACCAGCTAATTCAAAGGTTTCCTTGGCTAATCTAACCTTATCTTCCAGCACTTCAAAGGTTATAATCTCTCTCCCTCTTTCTTTACATGCCAGCGAAAGCCAAAGAGTAGAATAACCTCCGCTTGTTCCAATATCTAAGACTTTCCCATCAGGGGCACTCGCAGCCAAAAGAGCAATAAATTTTCCCGTTTCCGGGGTTATTTGACAGAGTCTGAGCCTGCCGGGCGTTCCATCCAGTCGATCTTTTTCATTAATAGACTCTAAATAACGCATTCTTTCTTTAATTGCTTCAGGTATGTTTTGAAACATCTTACTTCCTATTATTAGTGAATCATTTTGTCAACTATTCTATTCCAAACCAATACCTTCTGCAATAGATACTATAAAAGAGGAAAATAAACTTAAAACGATTCTTACAAACCCTATATTACATACCATGAGTATTCCTTTACAAAAGAAAGATACAATGATAAAATTCAATAGTTTAAAATTTTTCTTAACATAGGTTAAGTAATGGCAGATAATAAAAGACAGTCAATCCTTTGCCCCAACTGCAGGAAGCTCATTAGCAGGAATGAATCACGTTGTCCATACTGTAATACAGCGAACCCTGGCTCATGGTGGAAAAATAATTTCATGACCCGTATATTGCACAGCTCCGATAGCGCTGGGCAACTTATGAGAACAATAATCTATGTCAACATCGGCATGTATGTGTTCTCGCTCTTGCTTAACCCTGTTTCTTTTGGCTTTTCAGCAAATCCGCTCTCCATCCTTTCTCCTGCTGACAGAAGCCTTTTACTCTTGGGGGCGACAGGAACCTTTCCCATTGACCGCCTCCATCGGTGGTGGACTCTTATCTCTGCCAATTACCTTCATGGTGGAATTATCCATATTTTGTTCAACATGATCGCCTTTTCACAGATAGCCCCTCTTGTTCTGCGGGAATATGGGACTTACCGTATGTTTATTATCTATACTCTGGGTGGCATTATTGGCTACTTTATTTCTTATCTGGCAGGTATCACCTTCACCATTGGTGCCTCTGCTGCGGTATGTAGCCTTATTGGTGCCAGCCTCTATTATGGTAAAAGCCGAGGGGGAGCTTATGGACGGGCTATTTATCGACAGATTGGCGGTTGGGCAGTGGGAATCTTTCTCTTCGGCCTGATCGTTCCAGGGATTAACAACTGGGGACATGGGGGTGGAATCTTTGCTGGCATAGCTCTAGGATTTCTTTTGGGATATCAGGAGAGAAAAAAAGAAATCTATTTTTATAAGGTCTTATCTGGTGTTTGTGTGGTTTTGACATTTGCGGTTCTCTTTTGGGCTGTTGCCTCCAGTATCTATTATCGTTTGCTGATATTATAGTATTAGTATCTGAGTTTTCGATTTAACGCGTCCAGCTAAGCCAGAAGCTTGTGAGTTTCTTTATGAATGGGGTTAGTCTGGTGCGATTATAGGCGTCAGCCACATGTTTGATTGCCTCGGCTTGGGTTGGATAGGGATGAATGACATTTGAAATGGTCTTAAGCCCAATATTTCCTACCATCGAAAGAGTGATTTCGCTGATCATCTCTCCTGCGTGACGAGCCACAATCGTTGCTCCCAAAATTTTGTCGGTTCCCCTTTTAACATGAATCTTGGTAAACCCTTCCTCTTCCCCATCTGCAATCGCACGGTCAACCTCCTTTAATGGCTGAATAAAGGTATCTATCTCGATCCCTCTGATCTTTGCGTCCTTCTCATACATCCCCACATGAGCAATCTCAGGATCAGTATAGGTACACCAGGGAATGGTTAAGGCGCTCAGTTTTTTTCGCCCCAAAAAAAGGGCATTCTGAATCACAATGCGTGCTGTAGCATCAGCGGTATGGGTAAATTTATAGTCTAAACAGATATCACCAGCAGCATAGATTCGGGGATTGGTTGTCTGGAGATAATCATTGACCACAACACCTCTTTTTTTATCATACTTAACACCAACCGCCTCGAGGTTAAGTCCTTCAACGTTAGGAGAACGGCCGGCACCCACCAAAATCTCATCCACATCGATTATCTCTTCTTTTCCGTCAGCATTGAGGTAAATCTGCTTTTTATTTTCAGAAACAGCTACTCGTCTTACTTTGGTATTAAGTCTGACATCAATTCCATCTCGCCTAAAAGCGTTAGCTAAAATGGAAGCGGCATCTGGATCTTCTCTTGTCAGAAACTGTGGCGCCATCTCCACAATGGTTACCTTGGATCCCAGACGATGAAAAGCCTGTGCCAGTTCGCACCCCAGAGGTCCTGCACCAAAGACAACCAAATGTGGGGGTCTCTCAGTTAGAGAAAAGACAGTCTCATTGGTAAGATAACCTGCTTCTTTAAGACCTTCAATGGGCGGCTCTGCTGCTCGTGCACCTGTGGCAATCACCGCTTTTTTGAAGCGAATAGTCTTTCCTAAAACCTCCAAGGTATCGGATCCTGAAAATCTCCCCTCTCCCAAAAATACATCCACGCCTAATTCCTGGAATCTTTTTACTGAATCGTGGTGGCTCATTTGAGCACGAAGACGACGCATGCGCTCCATCACAGAAGAAAAATCTGCCTCTCTATCTTCTGAAACATGAATACCAAAGGGTTTAGCATCGCGAATATCAGCCATAACCCGAGATGAGCGAATAATGCACTTGGAGGGTACACACCCCACATTCAAACAGTCCCCTCCGAGAAGGTGTTTCTCCACCAGTGCAACTTTAGCTCCAAGGCCAGCCGCTCCTGCTGCGGTTACCAATCCTGCTGTGCCAGCTCCGATCACCACCAGATTATATCGCTTCGCTGGCTCAGGGTTTTGCCAGTCCGGTGGATGAACATTTTTAACAAGCTCTTCATTATGTTCATCTTTAGGAAATATCTCTACCATATTGTCAATTTATCTATTGAATGAATAAATATATACAAAAATAATCTATACTAAAAATAATAGCAGTTTACATAATAATAACAATGAATCTATTAAAATTTTAAAGGCTGGACAGAAAAAATGAACTATGCTATTTTTTTTGTGCCTTAATTCCTAAAAATTTAAAAGCTTATGAGTTACACTGACAGGCAAAAAGAGAGAGATAAATGATTTTACAAAGCATCGCTGGACTTTTAGTTTTTACAGGTTTTGCCTGGATTATCAGTGAAAACCGAAAAAAGATTCCTTTAAGAATAGTAATCATCGGCATAGCAACCCAGCTCGTCTTGGGAGCTGTTCTCTTAAATCTTCATTTTTTCAGGGATTTTTTTCTATTATTAAATCGACTTGTTCTTTCCCTTGAAGAATCCACCACTGCTGGCACTTCTCTTGTTTTTGGATATTTGGGAGGCGCAACCCTCCCTTTTGAAGAAAAATTTCCAGGAGCAAGCTTTATCTTAGCCTTTAGGTCTCTTCCCCTTGTTCTTGTTATGAGTGCCTTATCTGCGCTTCTCTTTTATTGGAAAATTCTCCCACTTGTTGTAAGAGCTTTTTCCTGGTTTTTCAAAAAAACAATGGGTTTAGGAGGTACTGAGGGATTAGGGGTTTCAGCAAATATATTTGTAGGGATGATAGAATCCCCTCTTTTGATCCGTCCTTATCTTAGGGATATGACCCGAAGCGAAATCTTTACAGTAATGACCTGCGGCATGGCTACCATAGCAGGAACGGTCATGGTTCTTTACGCCAGCATTCTCAGTAACGTCATTCCCGATATTATGGGTCATATCCTGTCGGCTTCCATTATCAATGTACCTGCAGCGATTATTATTTCCAAAATCATGATACCAGAAACCGAGGAACTCACTTCTGGCGAGCTCGTTGCCCCAGAAAAAGCTCACAGTTCTATGGATGCACTCACCAAAGGAACGATTCAGGGAATACAACTCCTTATCAATATCATTGCCATGCTGATCGTGCTTGTAGCTCTTGTCCATCTTGTCAATTTGATACTTGGGTTTTTGCCGCAAATAGGTGGCCAGCCTATCACCCTGCAAAGACTTCTTGGCTATGTCATGGCACCTGTGGTTTGGTTTATGGGTGTTTCTTGGGAAGAAGCAATGACCGCAGGTGGACTTATGGGTACCAAAACCATTCTCAATGAATTTTTAGCCTATATTGACATGAGCCGTCTTCCAGAAGGTGCGTTGAGTCCTAAGAGCCTGTTGATCATGACATATGCTATGTGTGGCTTTGCTAATCCGGGAAGCCTTGGGATCATGATAGGCGGCATGGGGACCATGGTTCCAGAAAGACGGGATGAAATTGTGGCTCTTGGTTTTCGATCCTTAGTGGCTGGCACTCTTGCTACCTGCATGACAGGCGCAGTTGTGGGAATTTTTAAGGGATGAATGTTTCTCTCCTACCCGTGTAAAAATAACATATAATAATATTTCTTAATCTTGTTGCAAATATTTTTATATTTTTTGCATAAAACTTAGCGAATTGCCTTTTAAGACCACGGTCTATCAAAATCATGTTTTTTATGGTATAAAGATTCAAGAAATTACATATATAATACGCGATACAAAATTGTTGGAGCAAAAATATGTTATTGATAAGACAAGCAACATTAGAGGATTTAGGTGCCATCAGAGAAATCTACAATGATGCGATTCAAAAAACAGTGGCTACGTTTGATACTGAGCCAAAAACTCTAAAAGAACAAAAAATATGGTTTTTAAATCACAGCTCTAAATATCCTATATTGGTTGCGGAAAAGAATAATCTTATTGTTGCCTGGGCTTCTCTAAGTAAATGGTCAGACAAAGGTGCATATTCTGACACTGCTGAAATTTCGCTCTATGTTAAAGAAGAGCATCAAGGAAAAGGAATCGGAAGAAGGCTTTGTGAAGAAATTCTCAAAGAAGGTCAAAAAGCAGGCCTTCATACAGTGATTGCCCGGATAGTAGAAGGAAATGAGGTAAGCATTAAACTCTGCAAATCCTTAGGGTTTGAGCATATTGGAATTATGAAAGAAGTTGGTCGAAAATTTAACAGGCTTCTCGATATATACCTCATGCAAAAAATTTATAATACCTAAACGGCTTCACAGAACATGGAATAGCCAGCTCAGACACCTTTCAAACCCAAAATCCGTTAGTTATTAAAATCAAATAAGAAAAATAATTGGCTAACTATATTATTACCAAACGTTTTGTTTTAAAACTGACCCCGCCTCTCGGACGGGATTCGAGACTATTTCAAGGATAATGTTTTGCTAAACATAAACGATTCTCGTTTTGTGACAAAATTACTATATTATAAAAATTTCGTATTTTCTGCTATTATAATAGGATTACTAATCTCAATCAAGAGAAAATTTTGATAGCGAATAATCTCAACTTATTAATTATTATGAACTTTTGATACTTTTTGTTGTATAATCTTCTAAAATATTTTAATCTTAAGACAAAAGAGGAAAAGCATAAACAAGAACTTCGTCTATTAATTGATGGGCCGCATGCCAGGTAGTGCTAAGGGACGGACGAGAAATCGGCGAGCGTGACGGCATCAGGCTGGACACCGCCAACAAACCATGCCAGTCTGTTTCGAATCCAGCTGACGAAGCGGCTGAAGGGTTCTTCGATGAAGTTCCGGGCATGTTGGAGGCGTTTGGCGGTGGCACCAAACGATCTCATCTGCTAACCTCTACGACAGGAGACGGGATTTCGCCGCCACAGTCCGGTGCAAGTCATTTTCAAGCAAGGAGAAACAGATATGGGTGATAAGGGGAAAAAAGATAAAGGCAAAAGGGAACAACAGAAAAAGGCCCAGCTTAATCTAAAGGAAAAACGAAAATTGAAAAAAGAAAAGAAGAAATAAATGCCCAGTGCTGTCCGGTGACCTTAAATCAAGCACGGAAGTTATGTACCAGTTACTAGAAGAGACAATTCAAACCCTCGCAAATGGCGGCCTAACAAAGCGCTGAAGCTGACCGTGAAAACGCTGGCGCGTTTCCCGCGTCTCACTTTTGATACTTTTTGTTGTATAATCTTCAAAAATATTTTAATCTTAAGACAAAAGAGAAAAAGCATAAACAAGAAATTCGTCTATTAATTGTTAAATGTATGATAGAAGAATATGCCTTATTTAATGCAAATTGGTTTTGATAATGATTGGCGCTTACGTAGAAAATATTATCTTTTTGAATATAAAGGTATAAGATTCAAGCTGTTTCAAAATAACCCAAGGAAATGGTCTGATTGTCTATTAACTATTCTGCCCGACAGTTCTGATAAGTATAGAGAAGCTACCTACACAATTGCATCTGAATTTTTGAGCGCATTAAGCTGGAAGCTTAAATCTAGAATTCATTTGGGTGGATGTGGGGGATGTGGTTGGAAGTCTAATAGTCCACTAAGCAAAGGTAAACCATCATCATATACATTTCCAAGAATTCCATTTGAAGGGAACAAAGTTGGTTGCAAGCTTAATAATATACCCAAAGTCGAAACTGATTACCAAAGAGCAGCCCTTTCATTGTATCGAGAAGCAAATGCATCTAATAATTATTACTTGTCATTTCTATTTTATTGGCAAGTTTTAGAGACAAGAAATACCAAAGCAATTGATTATGTAAATAATGTGTACCGTAAGAAGCGTAGAGAATTAAAATTAAATCCTAGATATATTTCATCCCTCCCATTGAATGCAAAAGCCTTAGGAAATTACCTCCTTGATGATTGTCGACATGCGATTGCTCATATACGACGTAAGCCAGGTAGTAAGAAATTAACCTTTGACAGGTTAGACGAACGTGAGCGAATAACATATAGCGTATTTGTGATTAAAGCATTTGCCGAACATTACATTAGCCATTCTATTGGATTATCTGGCAGCTTATACCTAGCAAGAAAAGCAAAAAATTCTTTTCCTGTTTTTGCTGACGAGGATTTTATTTCCAAACATGGACTAACTACGGCTTACAGTGAAAAATAACACTTAACCTTTTGGGCCACAGGGATTCGGCGCGTAACGCCGCCTCACCCGTGACCAAATTCGATATGTGATGAAAAAGGAGATCATAGGGACAGCGACTATTTTTTGATTCTCCTTGTAAGATAATAGAAATTTGGTTTCAGTAAAAAAATCGCATAAAAATATTGACGAAATCTTTAATTTTTTGTACAAATTAATCGATTCAACTTCATACTTACTTTCACCTCCCATTCGTAAAAAAATTGAATATAACTTTCCTATAAAATTTAATAATTGAAAGGGGGTGTTTATGAAAAGGCTTGCCATTTCTCTTATCTTTTGTCTCATCACTGTATTAGCATTATCCGCTACTGTTTTTGCCGAAAAGACAACGACATCCCCATGCCTCAATTGTCACAAATCAATAACACCAGGGATTGAAACCCAGTGGAAGGCCAGCAAGCACAGTAAAGCTGGAATAAACTGCTATACATGCCATAAGGCAAAAGAGGGTGATCCTTCTGGATATCAACACAATGGTTTCAAAATAACAGCAGTCCCATCACCGAAGTACTGTCAAGGATGTCATCAAAAAGCGGTTGAAGAGAATTCGAATAGTAAACATGCGTGGGGTGCTTTCTTTGGCCCCTTAAAGCCTTATTATATTAAGGCAAGAAAGATGGGGCTTGATCCGCTCAAGCAGGAGACTGCCAGAAAACTTAATCCTGAAAAAATGGCCAAGACCGCTGTAACCCCTCTCTTTCCAGACAGCGGTATCCTGAAAAAGATAGGACTTCTGGACAATCCAAAGTACCATCATAATAATGTCAACCTTGGCTGTATCGAATGTCACGGTAGCTTTATCATTGCCGAGCCAGGTGGAAAGCTAAAGGGATGGCCCAATGCTGGTGTGGGGAGAATTAACCCCGATGGAAGTTTAGGCTCTTGCACATACTGTCATACGAGACACGAATTTAGCATCGCTGAGGCCCGAAAGCCGTCAACATGCGGGCAGTGCCATCTTGGCCCTGACCATCCACAGCATGAAATCTACGAAGAATCAAAGCATGGCAATATTTATGCTTCATCAGGCGAGAAGTGGAGCTGGGATGCACCAGCAGGAAAGTGGGGTCCTAAAGATATCGCTGCACCCACCTGTGCTACGTGTCATATCAGCGGATTTGGAGGGGTCGTTGAGACAAATCACGATGTTGGGCAGAGACTTTACTGGGAGCTCCAGCCAAAAAGATCAGTACCTCAGTGGAAAGGACCAAAGGAGGTCGATTTTGTTCTAAAGAGAATCCCTGATAAGACCCAGGCAGAAAAGGGAAGAGCTTTGATGAAGAAGGTCTGTTATCAGTGTCACTCCAGACAGTGGGCTGATAATTACTTCATTGAGTTCGATAAGGTTGTAAGTGATTACAATATGCTCTGGGAATATACGGACAATCTGCTCAAAAAGGCTTACGAGGAAGGGTTGGTCAGTAAAAAATACCCCCTCGATGAGACCCCTGAAATAATGCACTACCTTGTATGGCACCATGATGGCCGCCGCTGGAGAATGGGCGCAAGCATGATGGGTCCTGATTGGACACACTGGAACGGAGCAGTTGATGCTATTATGAACAAACTTGGAACCATGATGAATGACATCGAGATGAGAAGAAAGATAAAGGAGCTCGAAAAGAAATAACAGTCTGTTATGAATCAAGAAAATGCCCCGATTTTTGATTGGGGCATTTTCTATACCTTTTTATTTCTAATTTTTTTCTACCTACGCTTTTGTGTCGAAATTCTCCCTGTTTCGGCTTCCTTCCAGGCCCAGTGTTTTTTCAAATTGCGATGATTTCTTATAAACTTAGATGGATTATAATAGTGGGCTATAACCCAATTTTTTGTCGGAGCCATAGAAAAAGGCCTGTGAACATTCATAAGAGAAGTAAACACCCTGGGCCAAAATATTGCGGGGTATCGGGCCATATTCTGCCGCCTTATTTCAACATGGAGATGAGCCGTGTAGGTAATGTTTCTATACCCTTTTCCAACACTCGAAATCCTCTGGCGTCGCTTTACCGTATCTCCAATCTTAACCTGCAATTCCTTGACATGGGCGTACAACGAAAAGACCGTCTCTTTGCTAGGAAGTCGATGCTGGATAATAATAATGTTTCCCAGGCGAAAGCAGTCTTCAGCAAAAACAACCACCCCCTCAGCTACTGCATAGACAGGCTCGCCAAAATCTGTGTTGCCGCCGCCACGACCATTCCAGTCCTCTCCAGGGTGGAAATAAGGCTTTAAAAATCCTGAGGCCTTATACCATCCGTTATAGCTGACACCATTCCATCCCATTCCATTGATATCTCCAACAGGATAATCAAACCCGCTCACAACGGGGATTTTATCAAGCGTAACACGAATGGGGGTCTTGGTGTAATAGTAGATACCCATTCCCACAACCGGGAGCAATACCAAAAGGGTTAAGGTAAAAAGAAAGTTTTTAATCGGCGAACCCCTCGGAGGGGTCTTCCTCCACCGAAGGGAAATCAGATAGATAATCATGTGAATAAAAAGAACGACCAGAATCGCTTCAACCAACATGACACCTGCTTTGAAGTAATGTTCCATTTTGAGCCCGGGAAGCTTGGAAAAAAGCGTATTCATCCCTTTCTCCTGTACCCGGCTGTTAAACCCTTTAAAACTTGCTGGTAGAATATTGAGCTGATGTGACTTCCAGACTGCCTCGGCCTTTCTGAAACCCATTTTCTCCGGATATCCCGGGGATTTTAAAATATGGTTCCCAGCAGTTAAAAATGTCCCTGTGACCAGCAAGACAATTATCAGATTACTCCATAATGGTTTTAAGCGGATTATCCATAGGATTATTCCCACTAATGAAACAATGACGAAGGCTGAGAGAAAGAGGTAAATGGTAAAAAAATCATACCACCCGTAAAAATTCAAACAGGGATATTTAATATTGGAAAATGGATAAAAGAGAACGAGTCCTTTCCACGGACCGCTCGGTCCAAGGTAATCCTCGAAAAGATGCAGGGCGCCCCCAAGAAAAGAAAGAAAGAAAATCAAGGGGAATTTCAGCAAAACCCGTTTCCCTTCACGATAGGGAGGTAGGCTCACAAACAGGGCGTAGAAAAGGAGAATCACAATGGAAAAAAAGAATATCCCTCCAAGGGAATGTGTAAAACCGCGATGGGAAAGAAAAAGGTTATTTACAGCGTTGTAATAGTATTTTTTTCCCATAAGGCGGGTGACATAGTCGATATCGGGAAGTATGCCAGCAATAAACATCAGAACCGCTGTCTTGGGCTTGGAGAGGTATTTTCTAAACAGAGGCTGAAGGGCAAAGCCGAGGAGCCCTGAAGAAAAACCATGGTCAATTGGTGTCATGGTCTAATCTCTCCAAAAGCCTTATCCAGTGTTTCACTGAGATAAAGGTATCCTCTTATGCTGTTATTATGATAAGTCATGGAGGGTTCCCTCTAAACGAAAAGCAATTTAAAGCGTAAATAAAATAAGCATTGTCGAGACTTTTTTCTTAATTAAAAATACCAAAAGCCATTACTGGTGTTCCTGGAAAAGCCACTGAGGAATCTGAATGTCCCAAGACAATACCTTCATTTAAAGTGGTTATTGCCTCCTGAAGTTTTCCAAAAGAATTATAGATTCTGGCAACTGCGTGGTTTTTCTCGACATAGTCTCCAGGCTTTGCAAAAAATCTTATGATGCCGCTAGTAGAACTTACGGGCCGATGAGAATATTTAAGGAACCTGTTTTTATACGCTTCTGTTAGTTGATAATTAAAAATCTCGCTTTGAGGCTCAACCATTTCAAGAGAAGCTAAAATATTCCAGATAGATTTTATTCCATGTTCAACATTTTTCTCATTAACAATATAAGACTCTCCTAGTTCGATTGTCAGTGCTGGAATGCCATGCTCTATCAGGCTGTAAGAAAGCGTTCTTTTCAATTCTTCTGTTTCGAGAATGACGAGAAAGCCGGTTTTTTTACTAAAAATTCTTGTCTTTTCATACGCTTTGAGATGATCAAGACCTTTTCTTTGGTCTATCAAAGTATAAGGGATCGATTTAATCCAATCGCTATGAAGGTCCAGAACCAACGTTGGATTTGTCTTAATGATGGTGGTAAATATTTTATCAGCTATTCTTTCAGCCAGTGAGCCGTTTTTATTTCCTGGAAAAGAGCGGTTTAGATCTTCTTTGGTTAAAGTTATGTTTCGGGACGCTGTTTCAAAACCGATAGGGTTCATGAGGGGAAAAGCATATAGAGAGCCTTTAAGGAGCGGTTTTTTTCGTATCTTTTTAAAAATTTCCTGAATGATAACGATTCCACTGACCTCATCTCCATGAACGCAACCAGTAAGCCAGACAACTGGACCTGGATTTATACTTTCTGCTCCCATAAAAGGAAGGCGGCGTTTATGCAAATCCGAACCCGTAAGGATTTTTAAAAATGAAAATTTAATCCTCTGAGACAAACCTTTCCTTTCGATCTTATCTATTTTCAAGTTTTTATCCTTGCTTATACCAAAATTAGACCTTATTTTTACGATGTGACTTTAGCAGTATGTCCTTCTTCTTTCTTGCTGATTAGGGTTTGTGTTCCTATTCGCTGCTCCGCTGCTTTTAAAATAAGCTCCAGCATCTCAAAATAAGATATCCCTGCAATTTTTGACATTTTTGCCAAATGACCGTCCCAGCACCAGCCGGGATTGGGATTTACCTCGAGAAGTTTTGGATTACCTTTTTTATCAAGTCTCCAGTCAAATCGAGAATAATCTCGGCACTCAAGCCTTTCGAATAATTTCACACACCATTCAACAATAGATTTCTCTATTTTTTTTGGAAGTTTTGCAGGAATAGATTTGATATTCCAGTATGGGGAATGAGGGATCCATTTTGCCTCATAGCCACAGATCCTAGGTAATCCTTCTGGAAGCGCTGAGTAATCCTCTTCTATAATCGGCAGAACTGTATAGGACTCTGGAGAGTTGCCCATAATGCCAACGCTTAAATCTTTTCCTGTAAGGAGTTCTTCCACGAGCATGGGTTTATCGTAGCCAAACTTCTCTCGTATTTCTGAAATAGCGTTTAAGAACTCCTCAGAACTTTGTGCCACGCTCTTTTGTGTGATCCCGAAACTTGAATCCCCGAAATTGGGCTTAACAATTATGGGAAAAACAAATGGAAGCTCAAAGGTTGTATCCTGCGGCTCTATGAAAAAGGCTTCTGGAACAGGAATTTCCATTTCTTTTGCGATTCCGCGCACAAGAGACTTATCATAGCAAAAAGCAAGACATTGAGGAGCTGAACCAGTATAGGGAATATCCATAACTTCCAGTAAGGCAGGCACATGAAGCTCTTGTTCGGCACTATTGTTATAACCCTCATCACAAAGGTTAAAGACAAAGTCTACTTTTGGTTTTAGTTTTATCAGGTCATGAATGAGGGTATCGTGATTAGTGAGATAGGTAAACTGATAATCTTTCAATTCTCTTAATGCATCTTTTAATTGGTCAATTGTATAGATGTCATCGTCGTCAAAAACGCAAAGCGGCTTTAGAGAATCAGGCTTCTCAGGGTCACCTAATATAACAGTGACATTCTTTATCTCCCTTTTTTCCTTTTTTTGCGGCGTCCATTCTTTCCTAACCATGGCTGATACGATAATCCGTCTTTCCATCATACCCAGATCCTGATTTCGCTGTGAATCAGTTGATATCGTTCCATGGATAGTAATATTGCTGAATCCTGCCTTTTTCATGATTTCATCTATGTTCCCGCGAGTATAGAGCCTTTCCGCATAAAACTGATCCGCAATAATGCCCTTGTCGACATGGGTAACCACTTCTCTTGATATGAGGCGCTGTTTGTCTACTGAGAGAGAACGCTCCCGACAGACAAAATGTTTCTTGTCTATCCATTCCCAAGATCTTGGCTGAAAGTGTTTTCTTAGGTATTCTCCATCAGCAACATCAATGAGAAGCTTTCCCCAGGGCTTTAAAACCCTGAAAACTTCCTTGAGAACCCTTATATCATCCTGAAGCGTCTCAAAGTAACCAAAGCTGTTTCCCAAGATCATAACCATATCAAATGAATCAGGAGGATATGGAAGTTTTCTTGCATCTCCTTCTCTAAATTTAACACTCAGTCCTTCTTTTTTCGCAGATTCTCTGGCCTTTTGGATCAGATAGTGAGAGCGGTCAAGCCCTTCTACGTATTTATATCCTCTTCTTGTAAGCTCTAATGAGTGACGTCCCTGTCCGCAAGATAAATCTAAAACTTTATACTCAAGAGAAAGCTGTAGTATCTTTGAGAAAAAGTCAACCTCCTGACATGTCATAATCTTGTCATCTACCACATCCGCATCGGTCTTCAGATAAAGGGAATTAAAAATGCCCCGCCACCAATCAGAGGGGACGTGCTCTTCAAGGTCAGGTACAGGTCCTAGTGTTTTTCTTATTCTCTTGCCGTTTTTTCTCCATTGAGAAGTTTTATCCTCAATGGGTTTTTCATTCATAGTTTTTCCTCCACTCTTTTTCTAGAAATTATATTTTAATATAAAAACCATTAAAACCTTTTTCGCCTCTTATTCTGATGGGTTGATAATTGATAAGTTAATCTTCGTGCCTGGATGAGCCTTTACTTTTGATAATTGATTGTCTATAAGCATCGAGCCGATATCTCCAAAGATTTCAAATGCATTTCCTGGCGATTTCTGATTTCCAAAAAACTCTTTGTTTTCGCTATCTCCTAAATAATTAAGTCCTGAAATCTTATGACTAAATTCTTCGGGCTTCAGTTTAAAGGCCTTTGCCATGATTGTCATACTTTCTTCAGGATTCTTTGAAATATAATCGACCGCATTATACCAACCTTCATAAACTTTTTTTAAATCTTTTTTTCTTTTTTTTATCACGCCATATTTTACTATAGCCACATTCACAATCCGTCTAGGCAAATCATCGCTTGAGATTAAAATATGGGATCCTCCACGTTTTTTAATTGCACTGCTCAAATAAGGTTCATGGGTTCCAGCAACATCGACCTTGCCCTCTGCAAAAGCATCTGCAGCCTCTTTATCACCCATCTTCTGGAAATCGATATCTTTTAAGGTCATTTCTTCTTTGTCTAATAAAGTGAGGATAATAAAATATGCAGCTGAATTAAGCTCAGCCGCTACTTTTTTACCTTTTACGTCTCTGAGACTTTTAATGTTTTCTGCTACTAAAATACCATCGCGTCCGGAAGACTCGTCTATACCAAAAACAATTTGTCCAGAATAATCTGAATTTTCTCTATCCATTTGAAACATATCCATAGTCTCACATATCATCTGAAGTCTACCAGAACCAAGCCCTTCCCTTCTCTCACTTTCTAATCCGATAAAATGGGTTTCAACCTGTAAATCGCCAAAAAATCCCTTTTCTTTCGCCAGAAAAAAAGGTGCAAAACCAACCCATTCACTAAATCCTATATTGAATGAAGCTACAGGCTTTTCCTTTTCTTTCCCACAACCAAAAGAAAATATCATCAAGGATATTACACATAATGTTGATGCGATCATCATCAATAGTCTGATAGACTTCTGTCTTTTCTGTCTCATATATTCTCCATTAGAAATCGATAATAGTATTATCCAAACTATCAGATGAAGATAGATTTCTATATAAAAGTTTTTGTAAGATGTGGCCTGGTTGAACCAGGCCACATCTTTTTTTCAATTTCAAGCTAATTTTCTTTACTTGAAACTTATATCTTATGGCCCCCCAAAACTGCAAAGCTTTTCGTACCCCAGTAGACATTTCCTCTAAATTTCCATTTTTCTTTACTTCCTTTAAAGCTTAAGGACATCGTACAGTGTTCATCCTTTAACTTAGGATTATCAGGAAAAACTATTGAAGCCCTGATTTTATTCTTAGCTCTTTCACTTACGAATCTTCCCGTAAAATTACCCTGACCATATTTTTTGTGGGTTAAAACTCCAGAGACGGTTCCATCAGCTTCTTTGAATTCTTTGATTTCTACAGTCCCTCCTTTATATTCCCATTTCCCTAACAAAATCTTAGCCAAGTCTGGATCAAAATTTTCTTGAGCCCAAGATTTTGAAACAAAAGAAAATGTCGTGATCAAAAAAAGGCTTAATAGTATGACAAGGAATTTTCTTTTCACTTTTGATTCACCTCCCTCCTTTTGCGATTTTTAATACTGTCTTAACCTTATGTCATCATACGAACCTTGTTTTAAAGATATTCCACATATGTTTCTGCGTATGTCTTAACAACAATTATCTTTTTTTTGTCCACCTTTTTCACGAAACCACTAACTTCCAGTTCTTTGTGAATAAGGTCTAGTAATTCTTTCCCTTTGAGATCCTTTTGAATAATATACTCATCTTCGTCTTGAGTAAAAATAGCCACACTAACTGCTCTGCCTTTTTCATCCCAATCTACTGGGATAACGATCCCTTTTATAGTGATTAACTTTTCAGCCATTTTTTATTTTTTTTATTTGATTGTCAATCTAATTTTTGATCGATAAACAGAGCTTAAAAACTACTTAACATATATTAATCAGCTATTAATCAGTGCCTCCTCCGGTACAAGAAACCTCTTTTGTTCTCCAACCTAAGAGAATGGTAGGAGATTCTGCACTAGAAGCCACGAATTGATCAGCTGAGACCAGTATAAAAACAGTGTCGTTATCGTTGTCATTCTCGTAGGAGATTGATTGAACCGTAAACCTCTCATCCTCACCCGGTACCTCTGGAAACATCTTTCTGACAATTACTACCTTAAAGCCGTTTCTCCATTCAAGCTCCTCATCGAAAAGTTTCTTAATGTACTTTTTGTCTTTATCATTTTAGCATAAAAATAGTCATCTGATAAAACTAATACTGACCCTTTTTTCTTATCTATTAAGTTCTTTTCGTTTAAAGGAATATCCTCTATGATCCCGTCCGGTCTTTTGATACCTATATTACCTACCTGCTGATGATAAGGCTCTCCATCTCCTCCGCCCTTTATTTCAAGGAGAATTTCCCTTGTATTGCTTGGATCAAGCAGGTTAACATCAGTCCAGCCAGAGTTTTTATGGGGATTGACGACCTCTTTGACTCTTCCACTCACTCCTAAGTATTCCCATCCATAAGTCTTTAAATCGGGTTCAACAAGAGTCTTTTCTGCTAAAGAAAACTGACAAATCTCACCTTTGTTTTTCCATGACGTACCTAATATGTTTCTTTTTTTTGTCACATTATCTAAAGCCTTTTCGACATCTTTTAAATAGAGGCCTTTCTTGAGGTGTTTATGCAGGATGAAATTATCGACATTGGCTATTCGTATCATCTTTTCAGCAAATGCATTCCCTAAGAAACCCATCAGGAAAAGCAGTGTAAAAAGGACTTCAAGTACGTATTTCTTTCTTTCCAAAGTTCTCATTCCTCTTTAATCATGATATTTTTTTCATAATTAAATAGGCTTTTATTAATTATCCTGAACTTTTACCAGAACCTAAAAAGATTCCTTGGCTACCCTTTTATTTTAAATTTAAAACTGAATCGGTTGTTTTCTACTTTGCAGCAGGCTTCTGTTCCTTTGCTTTGTTTTTCATAGCACTCCTTAATGCTTTGAGCATCTGTTTACCAATCTTCCCATCGACTGTAAGCTTATTATCCTGCTGGAATGCCTTAACGGCTTTAACCGTTGCATCATCCATTTTACCCGTAATGTCTCCCTGGTAATAACCCAGGGCTTTCAGATCCTCTTGAGCCTTAGAAATATTAATTTTCTCTTTGCTTGCCACCGTTGAAACACTTGCAAAACTGAGAACAAACATCAAGACTAATGCTCCTGTAATCAGCTTCTTTAACATTTCCCCCACCCCTTTCTAAAGATGTTTTTAGGGTTCCAAGGAATCTTTTATGCTAAAATATTTTATTTAAGAGATCTTCACCTCCTCCTTTTTCTTGAAAAACTTACTGTAAATCACAGGAAATAAAGGTGTTATAAACAAAATGATTGATATAACCATTATAGTCGCTGACATGGGCCGTACAAAGAATATCAAAGGATTTCCTTTTGTAATGATAAGACTCTGCCTTAAAGATTCTTCTGTTAATGGCCCTAACACAAGAGCAACGATCAGGGGTGCCAAAGGATAGTCAAGCTTCTTGAAAACAAAGCCTACAAAACCGAAGAATAAAACCTGCCAGATCTCAAGAAATATATTATTCATGGCATAACCGCTAACAAGACAGAGAACTATAATAATCGGCGCAAGGATAGTAAAGGGAATCCTCAGTATGGCAACAAACATCGGAATAGCAAAAAGATTAAGAAGAACAGCCACAATGTTACCGATATAGAGGCTTCCAACCAGTCCCCATACGAATTCCTGGTGCTCGACAAAGAGCAAAGGCCCTGGCTGTAATCCCCATACCATCAGGCCACCAAGGAGAACGGCCGCTGTCGGCGAGCCGGGTATCCCCAGAGTGAAAAGAGGGAGCATGGAACCGGTACTCGCGGCATTATTGGCGCACTCAGGCGTTAAAACCCCTTCAATATGACCTTTTCCAAACAGCTCTTTTCTATCCCCTGAGGTACTCTTTGCCAGTCCATAAGTGATAAACGCTGCTGGTGTTGCCCCTGCTGCGGGCAACACACCGATAAAGAATCCAACAATTGAACCTATCATAGAGGCCTTAAAATATATTATAATCTTCTTTAACGTATTCCATATCTCAATGTAGCGAAACTTAGGCTGAATAACCTTAAACTCTAAGCTCAGCTCAGATGTGGTCATAATCTCTGCAACTCCCCAGAGCCCAAGAACAATTACAAGAAAACTGATTCCATTTCTGAGGCCATCAAAGCTATAAATAAGACGGGGTTCACCGGTGATTTCATCCATACCAATCGTAGAAAAAATCAGACCTAATCCGATCATGATTATAGTCTTCCAGATGTTTTTCCCAGCCAGTCCTGCAAAGGTAGAGAAGGCAAGGAACATAACGGCAAAATACTCTGCTGGACCAAACTTTAGGGCAAAATCAGCCAGGGGCGGGGCAAAAAAGGTAAAGAGAACCATTGCCACGGTGCCTCCCCAGAAGGAGCCCCACGCAGCAGCTATGAGGGCCGGTGCCCCTTCACCCTTTTTTGCCATCGGATAGCCATCAAGAGTTGTGGCCGCTGCCATAGGTGTTCCAGGTATATTGAGGCATATAGAAGCAACAGCCCCACCGTAACACCCTCCGTAGTAGATGCCGGCGAGGAAGATAATAGCTGATTCTGGAGGAATAGCAAAGGTTACAGGCAGAAGAATTGCTGTTCCGTTTGTCGGTCCCAAACCAGGAATAACACCGAAGACCGACCCCAGGACTACACCTAATGTCACATAGAATAAGTTAATAGGTGATGAAGCGATTTTAATACCCTCAATTAAAAGACCAAATATTTCAATCATTGAAGCCTCTCTTTTCCAAGTTAGAATACCCTTCTTATACGGGTATGAACCGATACCAAAGCTCTTCTACAAATGGAAGCCCCTTTGGTAAAAGTATCTTTAGAAAATGCTCGAACATCAGCCAGATACCAAAAGGAACCATAATACTAACTAGGGCTGTCTCAAGCTTGGAGCGTTTTCCGATATAAGACATATAAAAAGCAATGTAAATCACGCTGCCAAAATATGCGCCGATGAGAATATAGAGGATTATACAGCCCATGGTTATGAAAAAGACCTTTCCCACAGCAATAAGCCCTTCTCTATCCTTAAAAAAGGGCTCTGTGGAAGGCTTTTTTATGAAGATTGCCTGAAGCAGCACAACCACAGCACAAATCCCTACGATAATTGCAAGCCAGAAGGGAAGAAAACCTCCTCCAGGACCGACCTTCTTCACCCAGCCGATGCTTAATTTGGTAGCTTCAAACACTGAGATGATACAATATATAATGATTACGATTGCAGTAATTATATCTGCTCTTCTCATAACTCCCTCTTTTTTAGAGAAATAATTTGCATTTGGCTATAAAGCATAAAGCGTTCCAAAATGATAAGTCATTGATTTTACTATATTTTTTAAAAAATAGGGTAATTCAAATAAGAACCAGAAGTTCCGATATTTATAAAGATCGATGAGTATTAAATCTTTTAATGAAGGAATTAATACTGTAAGTGCCTGTAATAATTAGGTAAAGATAAAATAAGAAGTTTCAGTTCCGATATTTTATATATCGGAACACTCAGTTCTTATTTTCTTATTAAGGAATTTAATGAGATCTTTTAGAGAAAGGTTTCAAGGAAGGGATCAAAATTTAAACTCTTTATTAATTTACAAAAAAGAGAAAAGCTATTAGCTACTTTAGCAACCTAAATTCTTCTTTTCTTATACCATGTTTTTTCATCAACTTGTGCAGTTGACGAGGAGTAATTCCCGCAACCTTCGCAGAGTCGTTTATCCTCCCCTTATTGTTAGCAAGCAGTTCTTTGAGATAATTCCTTTCTATGTCGTCTATAGCTCTTTGTCTCACTTCTGAGATGGTAAGAGAAGGATCAAACAGCAAACTTGCTGAAGGAACTCTCTCTTCAAAAAGTTCACGTGGAAAGCTCTCAGGCGTTAAAACAGAAGAAGTTTCCAGTATGTAGGCTCTTTCTATAAGATTTTCCAGCTCACGAATGTTCCCCGGCCAAGAGTAGTTTTGAAAGGCTTTAAGTACATCAGGATGAACCTTGTGAACCTCCTTGGAATAAAACTTGTTCATCTTTTTCAAAACAATTTCAACAAGATAAAAGATGTCATCTATTCGCTCCCTTAAAGGAGGTATTTCTATAGGAAATACATTCAATCGATAATAGAGATCTTTTCTGAATTGTCCTTCATTGCACATTTTTTTCAAATCTGTATTCGTAGCAGAGAGGATTCTCACATCGGCTTGGATGGTCTCTTCTCCTCCAACGCGTTGAAATGTCCCATCTTGTAAAATTTGTAAAAGTTTAATCTGGGCAGATGGTGTAATGGTTCCTATTTCATCAAGAAAAATCGTCCCTCCTTTTGCCAACTCAAATTTACCTATTTTTTTTCGGTAGGCTCCTGTGAAGGCGCCTTTCTCATGCCCGAATAGTTCGCTTTCCAAAAGGGTATCCGGAATCGCTCCACAATGAACGCTGATAAATGATTCATTTCTACGGTTGCTGTGACGATGAATCAGCCTTGCTAAAACACTTTTCCCAGCTCCTGTTTCACTAATGAGCAGAACTGTACTTTTAGTCGGTGCGACAGAACGTGCTTTATCTAAGACTTTTTTCATAGTTGGGTTTTTAGTTTGAACGAATTCTAATGAGTCAGTCTGCCAAAATTGGTCTCTCAAATAGTCGAGTTCGGATTGCATTAATGAAGCTGCATGAACAGTCTCTTTTATATATTTTATTTCATCAGCATTTATGGGATAGGTTAAATAATTACTGGCACCCGCTTTCACGACCATCACAGCCTCTCTAATCATCCCTTGAGAAGACATCACAATGATTTCAAGATTGGGATGCTCTTGCCAGAATGGTTGCAAAGCCGTCTTATAACTATTAGCAGACACTGAACCTCTAAGGATTTCTAAATCAATAAATAAGAAATCGTAATGTACTTTTCGAAGCATTTCTAAAGCGGCATCTCTATTCGATGCATCATCGATCTTGTCATCCGGAAGAAAACAAGCCTCAATTGTACGGAATATTTCTTTTTCTTTTGAAACAACGAGAATGGTGCTCATCTTTTCTTAAAGTATAATAAGGCTTTTTAAAATTAATTTATTGTATCATAAATCAGAATTCTTGAGAAAACTTTATTCTCAATGAAACAAATAAAGAAATTAGTTCTTCCCTCTCATAGAGCACAAATCTATAAACCGACATATCTTTTCTTTTACAGATAATCAATTGCAGTATTTTGAGTGAGTCTTTATTAGGGAAGAATTTGGCTAGTAAATTTATATATCTTTCAAAAGTATATTTGCTGGTGACCTTTTAATCTCCTCACTAAAAGCCGCCAAACACTCAGAGAGTTTATCTAATTCATTTGACTTGGTAACGGGTATATCATCACTTCCGCTCTTCTCCAAGTTATCAATTACGAATGATATAGTAAATTTCTCAATAGCAAGGGCTGGTTGATAGGCGACTTCTTTATCCTCCTCGCTCTTAACTTCAGAAATGATACCAGATTGAACTAATTCATAGAGTATCTGGTTTACCAGGCGGATAGGAATTTCTATCGTGTGTGAAATTTGAGCAGCAGTGAAGGGTTTTTCCCCTTTAGAAAAATTCTTTATGAGTAAATTGACGATTCTAAGGGAAAGGAGTCTTTTAAAGGAATAACTTGCCTGCAAACAATCCGGCTCAAATTCATACGTTTCTACATTTTGATGAGCAAAAGAAATCTCTGCGCCAAAAAGAACGATCAGCCAGCTAATCTGGAGCCACACTAAAAACAAAGGCAATGCAGCAAAGCTTCCATAAATAGCATTATATTTTGCTACTCCAACCTGGAATGTAATATAGGCTCCCTGAACAACCTGGAACATCGTTCCTGCTATGACTCCTGCTATGATAGCAGCTCCAAAATTAACCTTGGCGTTAGGGAGAAGAATATAAATAAAAGTAAAAAGTACCCAAATCATACAATAAGGTAAAAATGCCAGAAATAAATAGATAACAGGACTGAACATTCCTAATAGCGCTATTTTCTCTGTTATAAGCTTAACTTGAGTGGTTATAAATACCGTGATGCTGCTCGATATAATTACCAAAATAGGGCAAATAAGCATTATGGAGAGATAATCACTGAATTTTCTCACAAAGGTTCTTGCTTTTTTTATTCCCCAAATATCATTAAACGAACGCTCAATATTGCTTAAAACCTTTATCACTGTCCAGAAAAGAATCGCCACACCTATACCGGCAATCATACCCCCTTTGGTATTTTCAAGAAGTGAGTGCGAAAAATTAATAACCCGCATCATCACTTCTTCTTGGCCGGTAAAGCTTTCTAAAAGTCTTTTTTCAAGGAGCTTTTCAAAACCAAAACCCTTGGCTATACCAAAAGCCATAGCCACGATGGGAACAATGGAGAGGATAGAATAAAAAGTAAGAGCAGAAGCCCTCAAAAAGCACTTATCCTCGTCAAATCCACGCACTGCCAAAAGAACAATCCTCAGTTGCTTGATCAAAATCGATTTTGCGCGTGGAAGGTCCTTTAAACGAATTCTCCAAATGTCGGTTGTGATAAAGTTGATAATTTTTGATATCATCAAAGCTCTCCCTGTGCAAGTATAAGATATAATTATATTTTTTTAATTTTACCTACAATTATCTATTTAATCCAGCAAATAATTTTGCGAAGAAGAAAAGAAATTTGTGGGAGTAGTTTTTAAATACATCTTTATATTTACAGATTTTTCATGGACTTGACAAGAAAGCGATAAAAAAAGAAAAAACCACAACAATACTTTATTTCAAAAAATATTTAATTATTTTTATTTTTTACCTTGACAAATAATTTATAATGATATATATTTTAATATATAAACTATTTGTTAAACTTAAGGAGAATCGATAAAAATGGGAGCAGGTAATATAGATATTATAGAAAAGATATCAGATATAAGCCAGAAAGTAAGGAAGTTAAATTCATATTATGCTAAGAAGGTTGAAAAAACAGAGCATATTGGGATAGATAACAATGAAATCCTTGTGTTGTCTCTCTTGATAAAAAACAAAGATACGGCATTAAATATGAAACAGATATCAGAAATGACCGGTGTGCATCCAAGCATTTTAAGTGGTGTTTTAAAGGAGTTAGAATTCAAAAAGAAATATGTAGAAAGATGGAGGGATCAAACTGACCTCAGGGCATTATACGTCAAACTCACCAAAGAAGGCATCGAAGCGATTCAGGGCTATAAATCCTTAACCGAAGAGATTTTTTTAAAAATATTAAGCCGGTTGAGTGAGGAAGAGAGAGAATTCATAAGCAAGGCAGCTGATATGTTTAATGAAAAGACAGGCAAGATATTACAAGAGCTTGAAAAAAAAGAACAATTGGAAAATAAATCAGATTAACAATATGAATATACTGAGTAAAGACAAAGATTGCATTATAAAAATAGATAACAAAAGGAGTTCAAAAAGAGATATCAGGTGTTTTTGTGATAAACTCCTCGCCGAAATAAATAATGGTTCAATAGAAATCCTTTGTAAGAGGTGTAAAAGGGTTGTTAGGCTTAAATTAGAAAATGTCATCCATCTTGAAAACTGTTGCTCAGAAGTGCATGATTAATTAATGAATTAATTAGAGGCCAGAGGCCAAAAAGAGTCCAGAGCCCTACCCCAGTTTTGGGGTGGGGCTTTTTATTTGAAAAAAATGATAAGGAGGTGAATTTGTTGAGGTCTTTTAAAAGCAAGAAGATAGCCATCTTCTTAATCTTCCCTTTTCTTTCCAGCTGCGCCTCTATCCCAAGCTCACCCTGGCCACAAAAACAGGGATATATGCAGGGGATTTACGTGGGGATAGGTTATGCCCCAATAAAGAAAAATAACCTCTCTCAAGCCAGGGAGATAGCCTTTAATGACGCCTTAAGAAAGCTAGGATCATCAAATGAAATCTTCATCAAAAGCTACATTAAAAACTACACATCCTTCAAAAAAGGTGTCCTGAGGGAAGACCTAGAGAGTTATGTAAGCGTCTCAATGTATAAGGTTCTCGGCACAAAGAGGTTTGAGGAAAAGATTGACCCGGATGGGCATTATTGGGTCAGGGTATGGATGACAGAGGAGGACTTTGAAAAGAGCCTTCAGAGAACCTTTTTAATAAGAGAAAAAGAGTTCTTAAGGGCAAGAGATTATTATGAGATTGCAAACAGCTACGAATCACATAAGGCTCTTGAAAAACTGAGATGGTATGAAAAGGCAAAAAGGATTTTGGAAGACATCCATGCCACGAATGATGTCTATAGGAACAAGGATGGCCATGAAGTCATACTTTATGCCCTGATTGAAAAAGAATACTTTGAAGCGAAAAAGCTCATTGATAGGGCTAACCTTCTTTACCAACAAGCAGAACAGGAGCTTAAGAACCACAATTTAGAGACAGCCAAAAAGAAATTAAAAGAGGCCTTTTCAATGGTAGAAGACCATAAGAGACACTATGAGGTCGAGTCAGAACTGAAGGTTCAGCAGGCCAGCTTTGAATCTTATTATGGTGATGCGGAGAGATTCTATGATAAAGGTAATTATTCTACTGCCTCAAGGTACTACCAGAAGGCTATGGAAGTTAACAAGGAGAGTGACGCCAAAGAAAAAATGGAAAAAAGTAATGATATTAACAAAAAGAAGGTGAAGAATAATTTCAAGAGAGCATTCGCAATTGGATTATCACTTCTTCTGGCAGCTGGATTAATAGTTCTGGCCAGCTCAACACCCTCGGGGTCCAGCTCAGGATATAGTACGAGATACAGCACGGGATCCCATTATTGATATTCAAATCTATTTTAAAAGGAGGAAGAAAAATGAAGCTTGTAAAAAAATTGACAATCATCACGATCTTATTTGCTTTGACCTTCTCTTTTGGATGTGCCTCAGTTGAGAAGAAAAAAGGCACTCTTATAACTCCTTTTGAACCCCTCCCTGCAAATGTTGTGGCTTATGAGGGAAGAGGAATTTCAACGAAAAAAAGTGTAAGAATAGCTATGGATGAGGCCTATGCCCAGGCAATGAGAAACATGGCTTCTGAGATTTTTAGGCTTGTGTCCACAGATATCAGAGAGATAACCTCAAACCAGAAAGAACAGGAGCTCATGGTCAATGTATTGAATGAAATTATAGTAAAGCTCCCCTTGCCAGGAAAGGTCTTTAGAGAGGATAGGGTAAGAGGCAAAGAATACTGGGTAAGGGTCTACATGTCAAAGGCAGAACTTGATAGGAACATAGGCGAGAAACTCATAAAGATGAGCCAGAATCTTTTAGAAGCTGTAGAGGAAAAACTAAGGGAGCAGATAAGAGAAGCGAATATGAGAGTTGATGGTGAGCTTATGCTCCTTTCTGAATTTAACAGGAACTAAAGCCTGATCAGCAAAGAAGATAGGAGTTAAAAATTTATTAAATTAAAAGTTGCTTCATATTTTAAAGATAAAAAGCCCTCTGGTTTTATATCAGAGGGCTTTTTATTTAGCTCCTTTTTTCAGAATATTCCTTGTCAAGAGAGAAAAAATAAAATATAAAAGGTTTAAAATGATTGTCTTTCATCAATAAATTTATTATTAATTCAAGCAATAACGTTTCATAAAGGAGGTGCGTTATGGCAAAAAGAAAAATCCTAATTATTGAGGGGAGTCCGAGAAAAAACGGCAACAGCGCAACACTTGCTAAAGAGGTGGCCGGAGGAGCAAAGGTACATGGTGCGGATGTCGAAAGCATCTATCTCCATGAGTTAAACATAAATCCCTGCTCGGGCTGTGAAGCCTGCCAGGAAGCCAAAGATAAGGATTGTATTATCGAAGACGATATGAAAAATCTCTATCCCAAGATAAGAGAGGCGGATGCACTTGTATTTGCAAGCCCTATCTACTGGTTCACCTATTCTGCTCAAACAAAACTTTTCATCGACCGCTGTTTCGCGCTGATCTCTATTAAACAAGTAGAAGGAGAAGACGGTCCAATTTTTAAACTGGACACCGATCTAACAGGAAAAAAAATCGGCGTCGTTCTTACCTACGGAGACCGCGACCCCTACATATCTGGAGCAATAAACGCCATTAGAACCTTTCAGGATATGTTCCGCTACCTAGGATCGGAAATTGTTGGAATGGTTTACGGGAGCGCCCTCGCACCAGGAGAGATCAGCAGTAACAAAGAATTGATGAAACAGGCCTTTGATCTGGGAAAGAAACTTGGGTCTTAAGCCCAGAAAAGCTTTTTATAATTTCTTCAAAGGCAAAACATTCATAATTATACGAAATGTAATAATAATTCCTGATATTCTAACTCATTATTTTAGTAAATATTAAAAGGAGCTAAAAATGCATCGTATAATATTTCTCATTCTATTTTTGTTTGTGTTCTGCTCGAGCAGCTTTGCGGATACTCTCCTACTGAAAAACGGGGATCGTTTAACCGGCAAGGTGGTCCGGCTCGAGGAGGAAGGGAAACTGCTTTTTAAATCTGACATGTTGGGTGATATCACCGTGAACATGTCAAATGTAAAGAATTTTAATACGGATGAACCGATTGAAATTCATCTCCAAGACGGCACAGTGATTAAAGCAAAGGCACTCTTTAACGGAGAAGGCCATTTTGTAATTAAAAAAGAGGAAACCCAAAAGCCGCAAACCTTTGCTATTAGTGAAGTAGAAAAGATTAATCCTCATAAAGTAAAATGGAGCAGAAATATAACTGTTGGATTTAATAGCTCGAAAGCGGATTCTTTGGACGAGAGTCTAAATGCTGATGCTAGAATCACTCGAAGAACGGAAAGGGGTCGAACAAGACTGGAAGGCTATTACCTCTATTCCCGTGAAAGGGAAGCAGGTGAAACAGAGAAGAAAACCACGGATGATGTCTTTACGATTGATGGTCAGCATAACCAATTCTTTAAGAAAAAAATCTACGGCTTTGTCAATGGTAGATACAAAAAAGACAATGTCGAAGATCTTGATTATCGAATTATCGCCGGACTCGGACCTGGGTACCAGTGGATTGATACCAAAAAGATAGAATTCGCAACAGAAATGGGTCTTGCATATTTAGAAGAATCATACACCTCAATCAATCCTGATACAGGCTTAGAGGAGGAAGAAGTAAAAGAAGATTTTTCGTCACAATTCGGATATAATCTTGAATTAAATCCCATTAAAAGAGTTAAGTTTTTATCCAAACTGAAATATTACCCCAGCTTTGAAAAATTTTCAGACTATTTTCTTAATTGGGATGGTGAGCTTCAAATTACCTTTAGAAGGCCAATATTCGCCAGTTTTAAAGCGCTCTTAGACTACGATGCATCGCCGACTGATAGAGCCTCAAATTCAGATATCAAATATCTCATAGGCATTGGTGTGAACTTTTAGCTTAAATGAGCACTTTTATGACAAATCCGAATGGTATTCCTGAAGGCTTCTGACCTCTCCTTTTTCCTTCCGATATGCTGCAATTCCTTTGGCAGCCGCAATCGCCGCAGCAGTCGTAGTGATAAATGGCACCTTGTATTTGATTGCCGCTTTGCGAATGTAAGAATCATCAGTGACGCTTAGCCTACCGCTGGGCGTGTTGACAACGAGTTGAATTTCTCCGTTCTTGATCGCATCAGCGATGTTTGGGCGACCTTCGTGTATCTTCAGAATCGGCTCCGCATGAATACCATGCTCAGCCAAATATTTATGCGTCCCCTCTGTAGCTCTTATCTTAAAACCTAGTTCGACGAACTGCCGCGCTGTTTCCATTGCTCCTGCTCGGTCTCGTTCTGCCACTGTAATAAGCACGGTGCCTTCCTTTGGCAGGCGTTGATTTGCAGCTTCTTGAGCCTTATAGAATGCAATGCCAGAGTTGTTGGCCATGCCCAAAACCTCCCCTGTTGAGCGCATCTCAGGACCAAGGACCGGATCAACTTCGGGAAACATATTGAAGGGAAAGACTGCCTCCTTGACTCCAAAATGCGATACTGGTTTTCGCTGTAGCTTTAGCTCATCCAGCTTTTTCCCCAGCATGACTTGCGTAGCGAGCCGCGCCATAGGGATATTGCAAACCTTACTTACCAGAGGAACAGTGCGGCTTGCCCGAGGATTTGCCTCCAGGATATACACCATGTCTCTAACAATGGCATACTGGATATTCATCAGTCCCACAACGTTAAATTCTACTGCAATCTTTTTTGTGTACTCTTCTATAGTATCAATGTGTTTTTGCGGGATACTGACAGGCGGAATCACACATGCGGAATCTCCTGAATGAACTCCGGCAAGTTCAATATGTTCCATGACTGCAGGGACAAAGGCATCCGTACCATCTGCTATGGCATCAGCCTCAGCCTCTATGGCATCCTCGAGGAACTCTTCAATCAGAATCGGTCGATCGGGTGAGACCTCGACTGCTGCTGTAACGTATTCCTGTAACATTGCCTTGTCATAGACCACCTCCATCGCTCGCCCACCCAGAACATAAGACGGACGCACAATTAATGGATAGCCGATTTGTTCAGCAATATTAAAGGCATCTTTCACCGTGCCGGCCATGCCTGATTTTGGCTGAGGTATGCCCAAATCTTTCATGATCTTTCTGAACCGATCGCGGTCTTCGGCAAGATCGATAGTTTCTGGGCTCGTCCCGAGAACCTTTACGCCTTCCGCGGAGAGATCTGCCGCGATGTTAAGAGGTGTCTGACCTCCAAATTGAACAATTATACCCTCTGGCTTCTCTTTCTGATAGATGGACAGAACATCCTCTACAGTCAGCGGCTCGAAGTACAACTTGTTTGAGGTATCATAGTCAGTAGAAACAGTCTCAGGGTTGCAGTTTACCATAATCGACTCATAGCCTTCGTCTCTGAGAGCGAAGGCTGCATGAACACAGCAATAGTCAAATTCAATCCCCTGGCCGATTCGGTTAGGACCGCCACCGAGTACCATTATCTTCCTGCTTTGGCTTACTTCTACTTTGTCTGGCGCATTGTAGGTAGAGTAGTAATAAGCCGCATTTTCAACCCCGCTTACAGGGACTAAGTCCCATGCTTCAACAACGTTAAGTGCTGTTCGTCTGCTACGGATCTCAGACTCTCTTATGCCAAGAATCTGAGAGAGATACTTATCAGAAAAGCCGTCCTTTTTGGCCTCCACAAGGAGCTCGTCTGGCAGAATTTTACCTTTATATTTCAGCAACTTTTTCTCCAGCTCCACTAGCTCCTTCATCTGCTCGATAAACCAAGGTTTTATATATGTTCGCTCATAGAGGGTTTTAACGTCCGCACCTTTGCGCAATGCTTCGTACATGATAAATTGCCGTTCGCTGGAGGGCTCACCGAGAATATCCATCAGCGCTTCCAGCGGCTTCTTGTGAAAGTCTCTCGCAAAACCCAAACCATAACGGTCGTTTTCAAGCGATCGAATAGATTTTTGAAAAGCCTCTTTATAGGTTTTTCCGATGCTCATAACTTCACCGACCGCACGCATCTGGGTACCAAGCTTATCCTCGACACCTCTAAACTTCTCAAAGGCCCAGCGTGCGAATTTGACAACCACGTAGTCACCGGAGGGAGTATACTTCTCAAGGGTACCATCTCTCCAGTAGGGAATCTGATCCAGCGTAAGACCACCGGCAAGCATGGCTGAGACCAGTGCAATGGGAAAACCTGTAGCTTTTGATGCCAAGGCCGATGAGCGTGAAGTGCGGGGATTGATTTCAATCACCACTACCTGCCCGGTTTTTGGATCATGTGCGAACTGGATATTGGTGCCTCCTATGACTTTGATAGCCTCGACAATATCATAAGAATATTTTTGAAGGCGCTTTTGCAGTTCCTGATCTACGGTCAACATCGGCGCGGTACAGAATGAATCCCCGGTATGAATACCCATGGCATCAACATTCTCAATAAAACAAACAGTAATCTTCTGGTTTTTGGCATCGCGAACAACTTCGAGCTCCAGTTCTTCCCATCCAAGCACTGACTCCTCAACCAGTACTTGGCCTACGAGGCTCATGGATAAACCGCGACTGGCTATGGTGTTCAGTTCCTCCATATTGTAGACCATGCCTCCACCTGTACCTCCTAAGGTATAGGCCGGGCGGATAACAACCGGAAATCCGAGTTTTTTGACGATTATCTCAGCCTCCTCGACACTGCGAGCGATCTCGCTTCTGGGCATCTCAATGCCGAGGCGATTCATCGTCTCTTTGAACGCCAGACGATCTTCGCCACGCTTAATAGCATCGACTTCGACGCCAATCACTTTGACACCATACTTTTCAAGAACACCCGTCATTGCAAGTTCAGAAGCAAGATTTAATCCTGACTGCCCACCGAGATTTGGCAGCAGTGCATCAGGACGTTCTTTTTTTATTATCTCTGTTAAATACTCAAGGTCGAGCGGTTCAATGTATGTTACATCTGCCATGCCGGGGTCGGTCATGATAGTTGCGGGATTTGAGTTAACGAGCAGAATTTCATATCCGAGTTTTCTTAAGGCCTTGCAGGCCTGGGTGCCAGAGTAATCAAACTCGCAGCCCTGACCGATTACAATAGGGCCTGAGCCGATAATCATTACCTTCTTGATGCCGTCGCGTCTGGGCATAGGTGTCTCCTTCAGCTAAAAAGTTCAAAAAAAAGACCCCTATGGAAATGTATGTCTAAATATTCAAACTGTTATAAGTCTCTGAACAGGGGTCACAGAATTCTCTAAAAGGACATTTATGTGAAAATTGGAAATTGATTTTAGAAAAAAATACAATAAAAAGCAATGATTTATTTTCAAAGAAATTAACTATTGAATTGTGCCTTATTCTTTTTTAGGGAAATTAAATTGAAATTTTAATAAATAAAAAGCCCTGATTAGTGTATTTTAATCAAGGCTTTACTTATTTCTCACTGAAAAGTTCGAGAGATATTTCTGGCTCCCCGTGCAAATTTTAGATATAAAACTATCTCTAAATCTTGCCTCTTTTCACCTCATAATATGGTATAGAATTTTACAACCAAAAGGTTTTATAAACAATCTTTTATTGTTGAGAGAAAAATTTTTCTCCTATTTCTTATAAATTATTTAAAGAAATGGTCTTTATCTAATAAGGCTATGAAAAAAATATAATTAATCTATTTTTTACACAATTAAGCATAAAACCTTGACAAAAAGTAATTTTTTGATAAAAATGTTTTATTTCTACGTAATTACAGCTGATTATGCAAAATTCAATCATCTCGCTATTCTTTAAGAACCTTCAGGCCTTATATAAGAATGCCTTATGGGCGCTGAAACAGACATGGTTCACGGACTGGAGGATGCTCACCGGTGCCGTTGGAAGTTACTTCGTTCTGGGTAGCATTCCCCTGGGGCTTGCCTTGAGTGCACGCGGTGTAGTGAACTCGTTAGTAGACCTCTTGAATAATAGGGCTGACAATCACAGACTACTATTGCTGTGGTTAACACTCGGGCTTTTCTTCACAATCTTGGATGCACTTAGTAGGTTTTCACTTAAATTTTTTATTGAACGCCTTCGTGATGAACTGAATCTCAAGGTAACTTCTGAGATCCTGATTCATGCGGACTCCTTGGAGCTTTCTTGCTTTGAAGATCCCCGTTTTCAGGACATCCTAGCACGGGCCAGACAGGACTCGGCCCATCATTTTGCTCAATTCATTACCACTACTTTATCGGCGATTACGAATCTATTTCAAAGTCTTTCGCTTATTGGACTCCTGGTTGTTATTGATCCACTCATTGTGTTGTTTATATTGCCTGTTGCTATTCCTTACCTGATCTACCAGTGGAGATTGTCAAAGACACGCTTTCAACTGGAACATTCCAGAGCAACAAAACACCGTTGGACCCAGTATTTTGTAGACCGGCTCACGAGTCATGAATCGGTGCCTGAAGTAACCTTGCTGGGCCTTGGTCCCTATTTTATAAAAAAGTTTCAATCGTTAATGACTGAGTTTAGAGATCAAGATCGTAATCTCTATATACGTAATCTTTTAATTAATATGACATTTGCCTTCATAACTACTATTGCTGCTTATGCTGTTTTTACTCGCGTGGCATTCAGAGTATTGAAGGGGGGATTAACCATAGGGGATGTTGCGATATTCGGTGGAGCGTCGATCCGATTACGCACGAGTATTGAAAATGCAATTCTGGATTTTACGAGTGCGCTGGAACAGATGCTATATATATCAAACCTTTTAGACTTCTTTTCCATCAAGCCACAGTTCAGCAAAGAGGGAGGATCAGCATTTCCCTCTGCCCGTGGAGAAGTGAAAGTAAAGGGGGTTACTTTTACCTATCCCGGTTCAACTGTTCCCGCCTTGAAAGATATTTCATTGCACGTCAAACCGGGTGAGACCGTTGCCTTGGTTGGAGAGAATGGGGCAGGCAAGACTACACTGGTCAAATTGATAGGCAGATTATACGATCCCGATCAGGGTGTAGTGTTGTTTGACGGATACGACGTGCGAACATTGTCTTTAGAGTACCTGCACAGCCAGTTATCTTTCGTGTTTCAGTCTTTCGGCCGCTACGAGGCAACGATTTCAGAAAATATTATCTACGGAGACTGGAAAAAACTCCTGGACGACCGGAAGCGTGTAGAGGAGATTGCCTCGCTTGTAGGTATCAATAACATGATAGTGAGAATGCCGAAAGGTTACGATACTATGCTCGGCAGGAGTTTTGGCGAATTCACACTCTCCATGGGACAATGGCAACAGATTGCTTTGGCCCGTGCCTTTGCACGTGATGCTACTCTTCTTATTTTGGATGAGCCTACCTCAAATCTGGATGCCCGATCTGAGTATGATCTGTATTGTCGCTTTAAGCAGATAGCGAAAGGGAAAACGACAATTTTAGTCTCACACCTCTTCTCCACAGTGAATATGGCCGACCGCATTATAGTGCTGGATAAAGGGCAGATTATCGAACAAGGAACCCATGAGGATTTGCTTGCTGAAAATGGGCATTATGCAAGCCTGTATAGATTACACCAGCGTCAAATGAAAATGCCGGTTTCGGCTTAGATGCTCTTGAAAGAAGAACAGGGTGCAGGATATAGAGAGACGTATTTTTTCATGTAATTTGATGGAGCAGGTTTGTCCGGGAACAGACTAAGGAAAAGGTTGAAGTGAATCAATGAAAGAATTTTTTGGTTTCCATGGCTTAACTATTCAGTTAAGTAGTGCTTCAGCGGATCTGGTGAAAGAACTGCGACGGGACTTCGCCTACTTTCGCATTCCTCCAGTTGAACAGAGAAGCGATGTGCGAGTGGAGTTGAATCTGAATCCACCACCTTATGCAAATCTTCCCCCCGCAAGAGCATTATTTAGTACTCCTCGCAATATCTGTTTTAAGAACGGAAGCATTACCTACGTCGACTATTTTGGCGAAGCATTGGCTGTCTTTGACCGTGCAGACCGGAGTTGCTCCGTCTTTGGAACGGATCGCGATCTTGTGCGCGAAATTGCATATCTTTTTATCCTATCCACCGCAGGCCAACACTTTGACCGAAAGGGACTTCACCGGGTGCATGCCCTTGGAATAAGTTACCGCCAACGAGGCATACTGCTTCTCCTTCCGGCAGGTGGTGGTAAAAGTACAATGGCACTGAAACTACTTAATAACCCCGGATTTCTGCTTCTTGGTGAGGATACCCCATTGATAGACCGTCAAGGCCGTATTCTACCATTTCCTCTGCCTCTCGGAATCCAGCCAGGGTTGGACTATAGAATACCCCAAAAGCATTTGCGGACAGTCAATCGTATGGAATTCGACCCTAAAACACTGATTGATATCGAGTACTTTAATAATCGTATCGGTGAAGCTGTAGAACCGTTTCTTCTCCTGGTAGGAGAACGCAATTTAGGAGAAATCTCAGAGATTACACCCCTTCCACTGCACAAAGCATTCAAGGCGCTCTTGAAATATATGGTTGTCGGGCTGGGCATCTATCAGGGGCTAGAGTTTCTGCTGGAAAGAAGCGCTTTGGAATTGGCTACAAAGGGCGGAGTTGTCTTTTCCCGGCTTTACAATTGCTTGCGTCTTTTGGGGCGCTCAAAGACGTTTAAGTTTAAATTGGGGAGGGATAAGGAGAAGAACTGTCACACCCTCATAGAATTCGTCAGACGCACCTCTAAGAAAATCAATGATGATACCTTATTTATGCGAAAGCACAATTAGGAAAGGTCAGTGCTGAGGGAATAGTTTCGGATTTACAACATAGGAAATACATCTCAATAATAGTGATATTATTAAAAACCAATGAAATTAATATCCTGACAACCAGCCCCTGACACCTGCCCCCTTTCGATTGAGCGTTTTCGCTCAATTGGGTACGAGTCAATATAGATGCTTGAACCTTGACACCTAAATGTTATTCTCTTATAATGATGTCCGGAAAAAGCTCGCTGAGAGTTGCATAATGGAATCGGAGTGAGATATCGAACGGAATGCCCCAAACGATTTAACCGTGAAAAAAATGAATCTTGGAGTCGTAACCCCTCAACTAAGCGCTTACGGTGGTTCAGAGATCTATCTTCTGGAATGTTTGAAACGCTGGCAGAAGGATTCAGACATAACGGTCTACACCCCGTCGATAGACAAAAAACTGCTTAAGGAATTCGGCATCGGGCCAGAGGTTAAAGTCATACGCCTTCCCTCCAGTCGCACCCATGACCAGCGATTCAGGCTTTTGCAGGAAATTGTCGTCCTCCCCCATATCTGGGAACAACAAATCCAGAGGCATGATCTCTATTTCCTGTATCTCTTTCCGACACATTTGATCCAGAGAAGGCCTTCGGTATGGTTTGCTTCCGAACCGCTGAGGATGCTCTATGACCTATGCCGGTACTCCAATGAAAGTGATGCTGATCATGCAGTACATTTCTATCCCAAATCGCACTATGATCACGTTCGTTTGTCCGATCTTGACGTAATTCAGCAGATCATCGAAAAGGTTGACGTTGCTGCCCAGTTCGACCGGCTGGTCACAAACAGCTATACCATGGGCCAGTACCTGGAAAATATTTACAGGAGAGAACCCGATCGCATTGCCTATCCTGGTGTCAACCTTCCCAAGGACATCTCACCTCCACCCACCTTTGACAAGGTCCTGTATGTTGGACACCTATGGAAGCACAAAAGGGTTGAACTCGCCATAAAGGCCATGGCACTTACCATGTCGCCAAACAAACTCATCATTGCAGGGGATGGACCTGAGAAACTACGGTTGCAGCGATTGACAAAAGAACTTGGAATGACGAAGAGCGTCCTGTTCGTTGGAGACGTATCCATGGAAAAACGAGAGCAACTCTACAAGGAATGCACTTGTTGCGTTTATCCCCCTGTTCGCGAGCCGTTCGGTATGGTCCCCCTAGAAGCAGCAGCGGCGGGCCGACCTGTTGTGGCTACTGTCGGGGGAGGGTACAGCGAAATTTTGAATAAAGAGGCGGCCTTTATAGTTCCAGCCTATGAAGGTGCTATTGCAGACGCGATACACGCACTCATGTCCAATCCCGATCTCGCCATGAAAATGGGTCGAGCCGGGAGGAGGATAATAGAACCTTACACATGGGACAGAACTGCAGATATCCTAATGGAAGTTTTTAAGGAAACCATAGAGGAACATATCGGGCAGAAATACGGAAAAAATCTTAAGCGAAAGAATGTACCGCTAACCCGACTTGGTGCTCACTACTATCCGTGGTATCAAGCTGGAAAGAACCCCCTGCACTGGAATGAAAACACCACACATGCGGGCGTAACGGACCTGCCTTTAGGCGGACCGTATTCATCCCATCACAAGTCAGTCATCGAGCGTCACCTGAAGATGGCCGAGAGGGCTGGAATTGATTTTTTTATTGTCAACATGCAAGTGGATTTCAGAGGGCTGAAACCATCTGAAGTGCAGGCGGCCCATAGACTTTTTGAAATAGTGGAAAAAAAAGAACACCCAACAAAGCTTGCCATCCTGTTGGCAGTTGCAACAGAGGACTTGGAGGTGGTGAAAGCAGCCATACTCCATGTTAAAAAAGATTTCCTATCCAGACCCTGTTACCTGCGTCACAAGAGGCGACCCGTTTTATGGCATTATTTAAATGATCCCCTACAGGGGTTACTCTTCTATCACTACGGACAACTGAGGAAATGGCTCCGCGGCACCTATAGTGTAGCCACTGGATCGGTTAGCTATCATAAATACATTCCAAGGCTTCTTCGACGATTCTTTTCAGGGTGGTGTTTCTACTCTCCTCTTAAGGTCGGGGAAAAGAACATTTGGGAAGTGGTATGGAGGGAAAGCTATCGGGAATTCGTTGAAGATAGCGGAGAATTGTGGGTATTCACGATTAGTCCCGGATTCGACGATTCTCACCTGACTTCCGAAGAGAGAAAGAAAAAGAACCAAAGGCGCATACCTCGAATGGGGTTGAAGACCTATGAACTCATGCAAAGGGCGGCTTTGGACCTGGTCCCTACACCCGATTACGTTGTTATTACAAGCTTTAATGAGTTCCACGAGAATACCCACATTGAATCCTCGAAAAAATTCGGAAATCTTTATCTGAAATCCACTCACAATTTTAAGGAAAGACTCCGTGAAAATAGGCGGTGAAAAGGTCAGAAATTGGATCCGCTGGGTCATCATAAGGACACAAAGTAAACCTGTACTAAAATACCTATTTCGATGGGGATGCCAGATAGGCGTACGCCGAATCACCAGCCTATTGCTTAAGCTCTCCGACGTTGAGGCGATTTACAGTCGACATACCCAACCCGATTATCCTTCTTTCGTCCCTGGCCATAGCGATCTGGATGTGACCATTATTCTGTCTGAAGAGGCAGCTAGTAATCCCAACAGGATTGAAATACTTACAAAGGAAGTGGAAGCACGAAGCAGGCTCCATTTCTATCTAAATCCCCAGGATGTTCGATTTACTTCCCGAAAAGAGCTTGGGCGGTTCATCCGGAACTTCCCCTCACATTACGAATTACTCTACAGGCCAGACGACTGGGTATTACTCGGAGGAGAAGAAGCCCGCAGTGAAAAAGCTCTGGAGTTTTCCCCTGATAAGATACCTTGGCATCCTGAATTCAATAAGTGGTGGCAGCACATTCTTCAAGAGTATCTAATGACCGGAAAGCCCGGGCTTGAAGATCACTACCTCCGTGTTTTCTACAGAAGCGCCCTAAGACAGCAGTTACAGTTTCTTGCGGCATTGGGTAAAGAGGTCGCAAAGCCTTTTGGACACGTGACTGATGATCTCATTGAGACGGCCTTTCACGAAGATCCTGAGATGCTAGGTCTCCTCTCTGATCTTAAAAAGAAGGCATTCTGGATAAAAGATGCTCAAGATATAAAAGAGCGAATTTTCTTAGGTGTTTTAAAATCAACTACCGAGTTTTTCAAAACTTATCCATATCGCCCTAAACTATCTCCTGAAGCTTCACATCTTCAAGAGGATTGGAAATGTCACGGCCATGCATATGAAGCTCTTGAGACCTGGCTGGGTCAACATGTTAGGTTAACCGCTTTTTTGAGAGGCGTGCTCGTTTATCCCGCTCCACACCACCATCCCTATTTCTATCATGTGGATCTGGTAATTCCCAAAAGGCTTCCTATAGATAAGTTCAGTGAAATGATCCGCACCGTCAAGCAGGCCAATAGGGGGAGGGAGTTTCATCGAGACGGCCATGGTTATTCAATTACCTTTGTCCCTGAAAGCCTTTTGAATTGGCCGCTGTTCTTTTTGGGATCCCCCTTCCCTTTTCTAAAAGAGCACATCCGTCGCTATGGCAGATGTTTACTGAATCTGGAAGTCCCGGCTTTAAAGCAAGCATGGTCAAGAGAGAGACTTGTGTCTTGGTGTCGTATTTTTCTGCCTTATTATATATTCAATATTGCAAGGCGCGTCGATCATTCCTCTCGCTCTATCAACTTTTGTCAATTGGCAAGCGTTCGCCTTTTTCTTGAAACGGGCGAAATAGAAACTGATCCATTGGATATTAAGAACTGCTATTCCGAGGTTTTCAAAGGAGAATGCCCTGAAGATACTCTATGGGATTACATGATGCAAGACAAACCAGGTCGGAAGGATCAAAAGAATTATCATGCTGCCACGATTTACCTCTTAAAAGAATGTGAGCGTGTAGAAAGACTGCTTGAGGATTTAAATACTGCACACGTGTGACTTGCTCTGTAGGATTGCTGTTTTAATCTCTAATTCCAGATAAGAACACTTTTTCCATTAGGAACCACGGCCTTGGGGCCTTTGGCTGTACCTCAAGCACCACTTCGCACAGCCTGGGGCGGGGACGCGTTTGGCTTTTCCTAGGCGCGACTGTCGCTGGCGAACTGGCAGTAACAGGCAAAATCATTTTTTGAAATTACGTATGCTGTGAAATGATTTAACCTATGGTTAGTATACGACAATTCCAAGATTGTATATTGAAAGGTTGAGGGCAAGTCACGGTAGACTTATTTTACTCGCAACTTGTCATAAAGTGCCGAACTTACTGCAGAGAAGACGAACGAGCAATTTTGGCGCTATTTTTATCTGATTTACTGCTATTTCATAAAAAGGATATTCGGGATCAATCAAAAAATGATAATAATGTATTTGGGCCATAAGCAAAATATTCCATAAGATAAACGGAGAAAGACACAAGCATATTATTCCAAGAGAAAACTTCTTGTTTAGTTCTTTTACAAGAAATGCTAATCCTATCGCAAAAATAAGTGTACAACTCGTAAGCATTCTTATGCCATACGACCATGACCCATCCCATACTGAGGTTCCGGAAATAAATAACATCTGTAAAATAAGAGGTATTCCGAAATAAAGCGCGAGTTTTCTATTTTCTTTAAACATAAAATAAAACCCGCCCAAGGAAAAAATCACCAGAGGCGTCCACGCGAGTAGACTATGTCTCAAAGAAAAAAGCATATTCAGAAAATATCTGGGGTACCAGTAAAATTCAAACTCTGGAATGGGCACTGTCAAGTATGACCCATAAAGTACCTTCCAGAATATCATTTGAGGTAAAAACGTTATTCCTGCAATAATTAAAAAACAGGTAACTCTGCCTATATGCAATAAGAAGCGAAAGAAATCTTTTTCAGCCACAATATCGAAGAATTCATATAATACCACTGTCATGAATAACCCGTTTTGCCACCGACTGAGCATCATCAACCCAGCTAAAAATCCTAGGAATATATATTGATGTAATTTTCCTTTTCTATGTGTAATGTACCAATAATACAGAAAAGAACTTACTGTAAACATTGAAAAAACATGTGACATAGATGGATCATAAAAGGTATAATAAAATAGGGTTGAGCATATAAAAATAGCCGTAGTAGCTAATAACGCGATACTATCTCTTACAAATTTCTTCAAAAATAAATACACTAAAATCAACGACAAAAAAGAGAATATCAGCGTGCCGAACGTTACAAAATTATAGTAAGTCTGCGAATAACCATCCGCTTTCCCCCCATGTAAGATCTCTGAAATATGAGCCATCAGAAAAAAAGGTGACCAAAATATCGCATTCCCAACTGCCCATTGATTATGCGCTAGTCCCGTAACGGTTTTATAATTCGGATCCACGACAGCCCCGCGATTCAAAGTTCTAAAATAGGAATATTCATTTTTGAAGTTTATATCCCCATCAATAACAAACGACCGTAATGTAGCATAATAATGTAAGCCATCTCCAATAATCCACGGTATAAAGAATATTCGTGCAAACAGCACGAATATTATAAAAAGCACTGTTATATGAGTAACTATCCTCTTATTTGCGGATTTCATAGCAAAATCCCTCTTTGTCAGTTAGCCTCATAAGAGCGTATAAGTTAAAAATTTTACGCCCCCTTGATGACCTTCAACATCGCTCTCGCCCTATTCTGCATTTTTTGACTTGTCCTCAACCTTTCAATATACAATCTTGGAATTATCATAAGTTTTATTAAATTAACATTTTAATGTAAAGTATTTTTTTCACTTTTGGCAATAAACTTTTTACCCATAAGTACCAGTACCGATAATGCTTAAATTTACTTCTGATATCGTTTATTTATGTGTACTTAAATCAGAGAGGTTTTACTTACTGCGTTCCTAATAATTGCCAAATTTTGGTTAACAGCCAACTCTTCCAATCAGGCGCTACTACCGACAATAGCCAATAATTGCTTTAAAAGCTGTTAAATAAAGTCGATTAAATAATGGCGCATTTAGAGATAAAAATGGGTATTTTAAAAGTTTTGTTTAGGATTAAGTAATTTGGAGATAAATCTCTCAAAATTAGAACAGATATAAGTTAAAAGATGATTAAAAATATGCTTTATCTAATTGAAATATTGAAAGATACAAAAAGCCCTGATTAGTGTATTTTAATCAAGGCTTTACTTATTTCTCACTGAAAAGTTCGAGAGATATTTCTGGCTCCCTCAAAAAGACGATTTTAGGAACTTTTTAGAAGAGTTTAAGAAGTGGTGTATTGAAGATGATAATACATTTATCACTATTCAGTTTTTTAATATCAGATAATCTTCAATCGACACTTTACGAAATTCAAGATTTTTTCGGAAATAAGGCCCGGTATTCATATCCGGGCCCTATTTTTTCAATTACAATTTTACAACATTTACAGCTTTTTCGCCTTTAGGACCCTGCTCAATTTCAAACTCAACTTCTTGGCCTTCTTCTAAAGACTTAAAGCCTTCACCCTGAATTGCACTGTGATGAACAAATATATCACTGCCTGTCTCAGAAGCAATAAATCCAAAGCCTTTCTGATCATTAAACCACTTTACTGTTCCTTTTGCCATTACTTACTACCTCCTTTCTTAAAATTATAGTAAATAATGGCAGAAATAAAAAAAACACAAGGCAAAAGAGTCTTTACCTTACGGCTAAAGATTTCTACTCCCTCATCTACTACAAAAAATATTATAAATTATTTTTTTCCCTTTTTCAACTAAATTTTATTTTGTAAAGTATATTTAATAATTTCTTTAATTTTTCCCCCTATCAAGAAACAGGTCCAATTCCCTTTCTTTTGCTATTCTATGAAGATTTACAAGAGATTCCTTTTCTATCTGTCGTACTCTCTCTCCACTCAGTCTTAATTTCTTCCCGACTTCTCTTAGACTCATGGATTCTTTCCCATTTAAACCAAACCTCATCTCAATGATCTCTTTTTGCCTCGGCTCTAATTCTTCAATTAACTTAGCGGTCTCTTTACTCAAAGACCTCTCTTCCAAATCTTGGTCAACCCTTGCAGGATCATCCTCCTCCAATAGCTCAACAAAAGATTCCTTGGAATCATTAGATATAGGGACATCTAAAGACAAAAAGGAACTATAGTTCTGTTGATTTCTCTCAATATCCTCAATGGACAAATCTAGGGAATCTGCTAACTCATCCACAGAAGGCTCCTTCTCTAGATTCTTGGAAAGCTCCTCTTTTTTTCTATTTATCTTATAAAAGATATCTGTCTGTTTATAGGGAAGACTGACAACCCCTTGCTGTTTTGCAAGGGCATGCCTGATTGAAGTGCGAATCCACCAAACAGCATAGGTGATAAACTTGATCCCCTTTGTAGGATCAAATTTCTTTGCTGCCCTTATTAATCCAATATTCCCCTCATTAATTAAATCGCCTAAAGGAACGTCCTGCCTCCTGTATCTATTCGCGATACTGACAACAAAACGGAGATTTCCCTCCACGAGTCTCCTCTCGGCCTCTTTATCACCCTTTCTAATCCTCCTTGCCAATTCTATCTCTTCTTCCCTGTCTAATAATCCTAATTTCGAGATATCCTTTAAATACATTGAAATAGGATTAAATACCTTATTCCTTTCTATCCCATTTCCTCTTGCCTTTTTCTGAATATTTGTATTAGCCATTCAATTCTCCTTTCACTATGAAGTTTTAAATAAGACCAATTTAGTCTTTTTTATGGATAAAAAAAATTATTTTGTTATCTTTTCTTTGGCAATATCAGCTATTGTTGTATTCTCAAAAATATTTTTCATATTATCTCTTACTTTATCCAGAACCTTTGATAACGAACAATTTTTAAACCTATTACATTTTTCATTATCAACCTCACACCAGCCGATTGTTGTTGGTCCCTGAACAATATCTAAAATCTCCTTTAGAGTTATTTCTTCTGGAGATTTAGCCAAAGAAAAGCCACCTCTAACCCCTTTATAAGAATTTAAGATCCCATTTTTAGAAAGTCTCTGAAATATCTTGGCTAAGAAGCTCTCTGGAAGTTCCCAAGATTCTGCTACTTCTCTTGTATAAACGATATCCTTTTCTTGCTGTGCTATATAGGTAACTCCTAAAATCCCATATTCACCTTTTCTTTTTAGCTTCACTTATATCTCCGTCTAAATAGGACTATTTTAGTCTTTTTTGGAAATATACAATCATTCTTATTTTTTGTCAAGCCTTTTTTTAAATTTTAGCATTGATTATTGTGAAAATTAATTTAACAGAGGATAAGTAAAATTTCGAGTAAGGATGCCTTTCTTAAAAACTTCAATTAAATCAATGTACTAAGATTTGTTCTTTTCTGGATTTGGAATAATGCAAACAAGTTCCAAGGTTTCTTTGGATGTATTTTTGAACTGATGATTTTCATTTGGCTCCACAAAGAGGCTTTGCCCCACTGAGATTACATGCTCCTTTTTGGATGCATCAACCGCTATTCCCTGTCCTTTCTCAATCTTAATCACATGCTCATAAGGATGATTATGAAAAGGGGTATGCCCTCCTGGCTGTATCTTGAAATACCTCATGATAATCTTTTCTGAGCCTTCGTTCTGTCCGATGAGAATCTTCATGGTCACATCCTTGGCTCCTTCCATATCAACACACTTATCCTCAATCGAAGAGTCCTTTCTTATCTTCATATTTTATCCTCCTCACCTATTATATGAGCACTCTTTTGACCTGCCCTGAGGACAGAGAGACACACAAATACCGCAGATAAGCTCTGTTTCTCCGATGCGTTCTTTTGTTAACTCCCTGCAGGTTTCCATGCATCTAAAGGCATCAAAAAATTCCTCCCTCTTCATTTTCGGTTTCCAATCTATATCCGATCCTGCCATTGCAGGACAGTTCTCAATACAAATAGTACAGTTATTGCATAAGCTTTTTTCTAAGGGCGTACCAACCTTCAGCTTATAGTCTGTTAAAACAGAAACAAGCCTCAGCCTTGGTCCAAATCTCTTAGAAACAAGCAAAGCAGTTTTTCCTATCCATCCCAGACCGCTCCTTGTGGCTCCAATCTTATGAGAAAAGTCTGAGCTCAATTCTTTTTGAAATTTAGAGGTCTTTTTTACTTCATCTGGTGTTGATGGAGGGAAAGCCACGGCCCTGCATCCTAAACTTTCTTCGATAGAATTCCTGATCTTATCCGATATCTCTCTAAGTTTCTGATTTACATCTCTGTAATGTTCTAAATATTTACGAGTAGGACCATCAGAAATACTATCGATAATTTCATCATCTAATTTAAGCCCTATGGTAATACAATAATCCAATCCTTTGGCATTTGAAGGTACATAGTCTTTAACATAGGAAAACCCATAAATATATTCCTGATTCCTTCCTGCTATCTCATAAACAGATTGTTTGATTAAACCTTCTAATATGCTTCCTTTATTTATTCTTCTCTTCTCCATCAATTTGGAACTTCCTTTTAATGCTTTGCTTTATTCAAGGATTAAATTGGTGTAGGTTCTTCAATAAAGATTGTTTCTATCCCAAACCTCTTCGCCAGATCTTTACCCAAAGCAATGACCCCTAGTTTTTCTGAATGGTAATGTCTAATATAGAGAACGTTTATTCGTGATTCTCTTGCCAGATGATAGTTCTCATGAACGTGTTCTCCAGTAATAAAGCAATCCAAATCCTTCTCTATGGCTTCTATCAGACTTTTTGCACCGCCACCAGAAACAATCCCTATCCTTTTAATCTTATCTTTTCCAAAGGGTAATATCTTGGAAACACCCCCTATCTTTTGATTGATCCTTTTTGTCAACTCTTCTATAGAAAAGGTTTTTATAAGCTCCCCTTCAAAACCAATCAGGTTTCCCTCATACTCGCCAAACTCTCTGATTTTTCTCAAATTGATCGTCTTGCAGAGCTGGATATTGTTTCCTAGTTTGGGATGCAAATCAAGGGGAATGTGGGCAGCATAGAGATTTATTTCATTTGTTAGGAGAAAGGAGAGGTTCTGCTTTATGGTCTTTGAAACAGATTTTATACCGCCCCAGATCAGGCCGTGATGAGCAATTATCATCTGGCATCTCTTTTTCCTGGTCTTTTCAAAAACCGCCATACAGGCATCAACAGCCAGAGCTATCCTCTTGATATTCTCTGTCCCCTCAACCTGAAGACCATTACAAGAGAGATCATTAATTTCAGATATTCTGAGCTCTTTATCCAGATAGGATACAATCTTCTTTCGGTTATTTTTCATCAACGTCATCCCTTCTTTAGCTAGATTTTTTCATCCTTTATCTAAAAGATGAGGTTGATAAAATCCAAATAGGGTCGCATTATCATTGTCCCGCCTCCCTCAGAGACAATCTGTAAAATCTTCTCAGGGTTTATTACCCGAGAACTGGCCAGGTGATTGATTGGCGTATCAAAAAATATCTCTGTAGCCAGAGGCGTAGAGGGTCCGAGAAGAACAACTCTTCTTGTCGAACCAAGTGAATTGAGAATGTCTTCTAATGTACTGTTCAGGATAGATGTGGCAGTGATTAAAGCAACGGTACAATTTTTAAGCGGGGTTTTCCCTTTATTGGGAGAAACCACCTCTCCTTGACCCCTTTCCTTTTCAATGATCGTAAGATTAGACGTGATGCTTTTGATCTTTGAAACGAGAGGCCTAAAAAGTCCAACCATTGCAACACGGTCCTCAGGGATCAATTTTATTAACTCTATCGTATCTCTTCGATCAATGCCTTGAAGGTCTCTTCCCGAAAGAATGGAGTTAGCAGTGGCCAGGCCAAGCGATTTTGAGACAACCGATTCAGAATGCAAAAGCATTTCCAAAAGGTAACTTGCATCTTTTCCCTTTAGTGTCCCCGCATCACTCAAAGTTGTACATCCTCCTCCAATCTCCTCTCTTAAGACAGCGGCGAGACCTGTTCGGTTATCTTCTAATTGAACAGCGGTGAAACCAAGGCCAATACGGATATCCTTAACTAAGGTCCTCTCTGCCTCTCGGTGGAGCAATTCCACAATTCTTTTAGCGATAGTATTTTCTGGTAACATACCTTCTTTATGAAATATTAAAATATTTCTCCTGCAAAAAATTAAAGTGAGTTGGGGCTTTTCTATTTTTCCTATACACCCAGCAGCAGTTTTCCCGTTGACTTTCTTCCTTCCAGTTGCTTTTGAGCCTCTGCAGCATTCTCAAGGGGAAACACTCTGTCAATTCTCAGCTTTAATTCACCTTTAGCAATCCACTTAAAAATTTCTCCAGCTCTTCGTAAAAGCTCATCACGGTTTGCTGCGTAATGAGCCAAAGTAGGACGTGTAAGAAAAAGAGACCCTTTAGCGGACAATATTCCTGGATTGAATGGAGCGATTGGGCCACTTGATTGTCCAAAGGAAACAAGACAGCCCCTTGGTCTCAAGCAATTGAGGCTTCCCTCAAAGGTGGTTTTCCCGACGGAATCATAGACAACATCAACCCCCTGATCATTCGTTAATCTCTTTACCCCCTCCTCAAAATCACTCTCTGTATATAAGATTATTTCATCTGCTCCTGCATCCTTTGCCAAAGAGGCCTTTTCTTTGGTTGATACAGTACCAAATACCTTAGCACCAAGGCGCTTTGCTATCTGAATAAGGAGGAGGCCGACACCACCGGCTGCGGCGTGGATAAGAAGTGTATCCCCTTTTTTTAACGGATACGTACTATGTGTTAAATAATGAGCGGTCATTCCCTGAAGCATGACTGCTGCTCCTGACTGAAAATCAAGATTTTCTGGTAACTGCACCAACTTCCATGAGGGAACAACAGCAAATTCTGCATAGGAGCCTTGTTGCATTGCATAGACAACGCGATCCCCTATCTCCACCTCAGAAACATTATCTCCCACAGCATCCACAACACCAGCACCTTCCATGCCTGGTGAGAAGGGGATTTTGCTTGGATAGAGACCTGTTCGATGGTATATGTCAATATAGTTAACTCCTGCAACTTCGATTTTGACACGGACCTCACCGGATCCTGGTTCTGGCAGGGGAATTTCTTCAATACGGAGAACATCAGGTCCTCCGTATTCATGTATTCGAATCGCCTTCATAACTATATTTTTATTACGAGGAGCCCTTAAAGCCCAAGCTTTTTCATCTCTTCCTCAACCTCCTCAGCCCCTTCTTGATAAAATTTTTCTTCATCAGGAGCCAAGTGTTTAAGGAGTCTTAAGAATTCACCTGCATGAATACGCTCTTCATTTGCAATATCTATTAATACCTCTTTGGAAAGCTTATCATCGATAGATTCAGCAAGCTGGACATACAGCTGAACTGCTTCATATTCGGCTGCAACCATAAAACGAATGGCCCGAACCAGCTCCTCCTTGGTTAATTTTCGATCAGCCTTCATTCCGCTAAATGGGCTTCCAAATTCTGGCATATTAACCTCCTTTATGAAAAATAGAAAGAATTTAAATGGTTCCTCTAGCCGTTATTTATCATGAGCAATTCATTTTCTGAAGTATATTTTAAAAGAAAGAAGTTTGTAAAGCTAAAAAAGGGAATTTGAAATATACTAGACAGCTATTTACCATAGGAATAATTTTGGCCTGTCCTAAAAAAGAAACTTTTTATTATGGGAAGTATTCAAGGCTTCGCATAAAGAATTGAGGCATCAAATATATGATATTAAAGGATTTATTTAATGCCAAGCCTATTTATCAGAAAAAATTTTAATTTGTCCAAAATCAAAAGAAAACAAATTGGACTGAAAGATAATATATGCTATAGTATAGTTTAACTTAATAATTAGCAAAGGTAGAATAAATGGATAGGATAGGAATAATAGCTAAACCACACAGACACGAGGCAAAAGAAATTCTAGATAAACTCGTCCCTTGGTTAAAAGAAAATAAAAAAGAGGTATATATTGACATAGATACAGCTTCCCTTATTGGACTGAGCTCTCCATATCCAAAACCTAAGATACCATCAATGGTAGATATGATAATTGTATTAGGAGGAGATGGAACGCTCCTGAGTGTTGCGAGATTGATTAATGATAATGATGTGCCCATTTTTGGAGTAAATCTTGGTGGAATGGGTTTTCTAACAGAGGTAACACGTGAAGAATTGTACCCTGCTTTAGAAAAGATATTTTCGGGAGATTATATTGTCCATGAACGACTCAAATTGACTACTCATATCTATCGACAAGGTGAGAAGATTGCAGAATATAGTGCAATTAATGAAGTAGCTATAAATAAAGGGGCCTTAGCCAGAATAATAGATCTAGAGGCTTTTATTGATGGTAAATATTTAGCAACATACAAGGCGGATGGCCTTATTGTTTCAACACCAACTGGCTCAACAGCATATTCCCTGTCTGCTGGTGGACCAATCATATATCCTACAATGGAGGCATTAATATTAAATCCAATCTGTCCCCACACCTTGACAAATAGACCTCTGGTGGTACCTGATAATGTAAAAATAGAAATAACCTTAGCTTCTGAGAATGAGGATGTCTTTCTTACCATGGATGGACAGGTGGGTTTTGCCTTGAAATATAGAGATATGGTCCAGGTAAAAAAATCTCATCGAAAGATTAAACTCATCCTCTCCCCTGACAAGGATTACTTTCAGGTACTAAGAGAAAAACTAAAGTGGGGAGAGAGGGCGTAAAACTTTTTTATTTACAAGTAAGCGATGCTAAGGGAACTACGTATCAAAAACTTTGCAATAATCGACCTCCTGAATATAGAATTTGACCCCGGCTTAATTATTTTTACTGGAGAGACAGGTGCTGGCAAGTCTATTATTGTTGAGGCTCTAGGTTTAACCTTGGGCAGCAAAATTTCTCCGGATGATATAAGATCCGGTGAGGACAAAGGATATGTAGAGGCCCTTTTTGATATTACAAAAGAAGCCCCTCTTAAAAAGAGACTTGAGGAGATTGGAATACAGACCGAAGATGGAGAATTAATTCTAAAAAAGACTTTTTCTTCTTCAGGAAAGAGCAAATCTTATATAAATAACAATCTCGTTACCCTAACCGTTCTCTCTGAGGTTGGTAAAAGATTAGTAGATTTTCATGGCCAACATCACCACCAGACACTCCTTCATCAAGAAAACCATATTGATATCATTGATTCTTATGGAAAACTCCTGAGCAGAAGAGACAAATTAACCCAAGATTACATTCAATATTGCAAATTAAAGAGAGAACTTGATCATTTAGCAAAAGACAATCGAGAAAGGATACAAAGAGAAGACCTCATCAGGTTTCAAATGAAAGAGATTGATGAGGCGGGATTAAAAACAGGGGAAGATACTAGATTAAAAGAAGAGAAAAATATCTTGGCCAATTCTGAGAAATTATATGAGAGTTCTCAAGAGTTATACGAACTTCTCTATTCCTCGGAAGGCTCTATTATCGAGCAGTTAGGAAAGATAACAAATATTCTTCATAAAATGGTTGATATCGACAAATCTTTAAAAGATGCATTAAAAGATGGGGAGAATAACCTTGTTCAGCTAGAAGAACTCTCTAGGACTCTGAAAGATTATGAAAAATCTTTAGAGTTCAACCCTGAAAGATTAACAGAATTGGATGATAGACTAGCCCTGATTAACTCACTAAGACGTAAATATGGTTCTACAATAGAAGAAATCCTTAGATACAGAGAATCTCTGGATGAGGAATTAGATAGGATTGTACACCATGACCAGAAGATTTTTGAGATAAAGAAAAGACTCAAAGAATTGGAGGATGAATTGAGAAAAGCTGCTTTGAAGCTATCCAGGGAGAGAAGGAAGATTGCCTTAAAGATTGAAGGAGAAGTAAAAAAAGAGCTAAAAGAATTAGGTATGGATAGAGTTGCTTTTCGAGTAAGATTTAGCCACAGCTTGGATGAGGATAGTTTTATTAAATGGGAGGGAAATTCAGTTAGTCTAAAAGAAAAAGGGATAGACAACATTGAATTTCTCTTTTCTCCCAACTTGGGGGAAGAGTTAAGGCCTCTTTCTAAGATAGCTTCTGGTGGTGAAATTTCAAGAATGATGTTGGCCTTGAAGAGTATTTTGACCAGAGATGATAATATTCCGATCATGGTTTTTGATGAGGTTGATTCTGGAATCGGGGGAAGAATAGCAGAAATTGTAGGATTGAAGTTAAAAAAGGTTTCAAGGGGTCATCAGGTATTCTGTATAACCCATCTCCCTCAAATTGCAAGTCAGGGAGATTATCATTTTAAAGTGACAAAGGAGATCCAAAATAAGAGGACCATTGCTACCATAAAAGAGCTGACCTCAAGAGAAAAGGTTGAAGAGATAGCCAGGATGTCTGGAGGCAAAAAGATAACTGAAACAACAAGAAAATACGCAAAAGAGCTTTTAGATAAGTAGTAATTTAAGATGAAGCGATTCTTATTTAATCTTTGTTTTCATCTCTTAGATATTTATCAATAGCAGCTGAAGCCCTTCTTCCTGCTCCCATTGCCAAAATAACAGTCGCCCCTCCTGTAACGATATCTCCTCCAGCAAAAACCCCCTTCTTGCTGGTCTCGCCTGTTTCTTCATTGACTAAAATTGTACCCCATTTACTCGTCTTTATATCAGGAGTCGTTTTAGGAATAATCGGATTTGCCCCTGTACCTATGGCAAAGACAACGGTATCGACCTTCAGCTGGAATTCTGAACCTTCTATGGGCACGGGTCTTCTTCTGCCTGATTCATCAGGCTCTCCCAGCTCCATTCTAAGGCATTCAATGGCTTTCACCCATCCATCTTTATTTCCGATAATCCTTACGGGATTACAGAGAAAGTGAAACTGAACCCCCTCCTCTTCAGCATGCATAATCTCTTCATCTCTGGCCGGCATCTCTTTTTTCGAACGCCTGTAGACGATATAGCCATTATCCGCTCCAAGGCGAATCGCTGTTCTTACCGCATCGAGGGCTGTATTCCCCCCGCCAATAACCGCCACATTCTTCCCCCTGATAATTGGGGTGTCGTATTCGGGGAAAAGATAGGCCTTCATGAGATTCGAACGGGTCAGATATTCATTTGCAGAATAGACACCGTTGAGATTCTTTCCAGGTATCTCCATAAAATAGGGGAGTCCTGCTCCTGTCCCTATGAAAACAGCGTCAAAACCGTTCTCAAGTAATTCGTCAACGCTTTTAAGCTTCCCGATGATAGAATTACACTCTATCTTTACCCCCATCTTTTTCAGATAATCGATTTCTGCCTTGACAATCGCTTTTGGGAGCCTGAACTCAGGGATTCCGTAGACAAGCACCCCACCAGGTTTATGGAGCCCTTCGAATATAGTCACCTCGTGTCCCAGCTGAACGAGGTCTCCGACCACAGTTAAAGAAGCAGGCCCTGAACCGACCACAGCGACCCTTTTCCCTGTGGGTTTTGCCACTTTTGGTATCTCAACATGGTTTTTCTCCCTTTCATAATCGGCAGCGAACCTCTCAAGATGCCCTATGGCAATCGGTTCCCCTTTCACTCCGAGGACACATACAATCTCACACTGTTCCTCCTGGGGACAGACTCTTCCGCATATTGCTGGGAGGGCATTGTCCTCTTTTATCTTTCTGGCTGCAGCGACAAACTCCCCTTTTGCTATCAAATCGATGAAATCGGGGATCTTTATATTTACCGGGCAACCAGGATTACATTTCGGGTTTTTGCACTGAATACACCTCTTTGCCTCTTTTATAGCCTTTTCAGGCGTATATCCAAAATTGACCTCATTAAAATTTTTTATCCTCTTCTTGGGATCATGGGAAGGCATCTTTTCTCTTCCCGGTCTTTTTTTCTTTTCATCGCTCATTTTTATCTCTCTTTATGCATAAGCTATCATGTTTTTCCTTCGCTATCTTATAAGAGATCTCTTCATCCTTTTTATAGACCGCTTGCCTTTTAACCAGCTCATCAAAGTCGACCTCATGACCATCGAAATCCGGACCATCGACACAGGCAAATTTTGTCTCGCCCTTGACCGTCACCCTGCAGCCACCGCACATACCAGTTCCATCCACCATGATCGGGTTCAAGCTGATATAAGTCTTTATCTTGAGAGGTTTTGTCATATTACAAACCGCCCGCATCATGGGAACAGGACCGATGGCATATATGCGGTCTATTTTGATCCCTTCTTCAATAAGGTTCTTCAGAATATCGGTTACAAAACCATGCTGGCCGTAGCTTCCATCATCAGTAGAAATTTTCAACGAGGTGCTGGCCTCTTTCATCTCTTTTTCCATTAATAAGAGATTTTTACTCCTTGCACCAATAATCGATATGACACTATTCCCCAATTCTTTTAACTTCTTCGCAATAGGATGGAGAGCCGCTATACCGAAACCTCCTCCCATGCAGACTACATTCCCAATTTTTTCTTCAATATGGGTCGGGACTCCCAAAGGACCTACGATGCTTAAAATCGAGTCACCTTTTTTCAACATTCCTATCCTTAAGGTACTCGCTCCCACCTCCTGAACCAAAACGGTTATACTTCCCTCATTTTTGTCAATATCTGCAATGGTTATGGGAATTCTTTCTGCTTTTTCATCAATACAGAAGACAACAAATTGACCAGGTTTGGCTTTTTTTGTAATTTCAGGGGCTTTTATCCTTAGCATATGGGTTTGAGGTGCTAATTCTTCTTTTTCGAGTATCTTAAACAATTTTTTCCTCTATTCTATACTAAATTTATAAGGAGAATCTCTCTCTTTCAAGAAAAAAATTGAGCGAGATTAATTTCGCTCTTCATATTTAGCTAATCTTCATTATGAAAGAATAAAACCTACTCTAATTTCCCCAAAGCCTTCTCTATTCTGTCCATCCCCTTTTCAATATCCTCCATAGAAATAGCATAAGAAATCCTCACATAGTCATCTGCACCAAAGGCGATCCCAGGAACAAAGGCAACTTTAGCCTCATCTAAAAGGTAGGTTGCAAAATCTGAAGAATTATTAATAGTCATCTTCTTTGTCTTTTTGCCATAGGTTTTTGAGACATTGGGAAAAACATAAAAGGCTCCTGGAGGATTAAAACAAGAGATGCCCTTCATCGAGTTAAGCCTTTTTATGATATAATCTCTCCTCTTCTTAAACTCTTCTACCATTCGTTCGACAGCTTCCTGTGGTCCGTTGAGTGCCTCTACACCTGCCTTTTGAACGAATGATGTGGGATTAGATGTACTGTGACTTTGAATCTTAACCATGGCCTTAGTTATATCTTCCCTTGCTGCACTATATCCCAGTCTCCATCCTGTCATTGAATAGGTCTTTGAAAGGCCATTGGAAACAATCGTGAGTTGTTTGATGTCTTCCCCTAAAGAAGCAATACAAGTATGTTGATGACCATCATATACGATCTTTTCATAAATTTCATCCGAGATTATAAAAATCCCTTTAGAAACAGCAAAATCTGCCAACTCTTCCAGCTCTTTTTTCGAATAGGCTGCTCCTGTTGGATTACAAGGATTATTGATGACAATAGCCTTTGTTTTATCTGAACAGTTCTTTTCTAAATGTCCTCTCGTAATCTTGAACTCTGTCTCTTCGTTAGTATCAATGATAATGGGGGTGGCCTCAGCCAGGATGACTTGCGCGGGAAAGGTTACCCAATAAGGTGAAGGGATGATTACTTCATCTCCTTTCTGAAACAACGCCTGAGCTATATTATATAGAGAATGTTTCCCTCCACATGAGACAATAATTTCGGTTCTTTTATAATCCAAACCGCTATCTCTTTTGAATTTTTCTATTATCGCATCCTTTAATTCAACGATTCCGTCAACCGGTGTATATTTGGTAAACCCCTCCCTTAGAGCCTTTATCGCAGCTTCCTTTATATTCTCAGGGGTATCAAAATCAGGCTCTCCTGCTCCAAAACCAATAACATCAATCCCCTGAGCCTTCATAGCAACAGCCTTTGCCGTTATCTCTAAAGTGGGAGATGGTTTTATATCCTGGACTCTTTTGGTTAAAGACATGGTTACCTCCTATTTATCCTTTTTGAATTTTTTTAACAGAGCATCTCTTACAATCTCTGGCACCAAACCCTTTACATCGCCCCCATAAGCAGCAATTTCTCTCACAATACTTGAACTCAAAAATGTAAATTGTTCACTAGGCATCATGAAAATCGTTTCAACTTCATTGTTGAGAACTCGGTTCATTAATGCCATTTGAAATTCATATTCAAAGTCAGATACAGCCCTAAGTCCACGTATGACTATATTTGTATTGATTTTTTTTACATAATCTGTTAAGAGGGTGTTAAAAGATTTAACCAAAACATTGTCGATATCTTTTACCCCTTCTTTAACAAAAGCTTTTCTTTCCCCAGTGGTAAAGAGAAATTCTTTTTTAGAGTTATCAACCACGGCTACAATCAGTTTATCAAATATCTTAGAGGCCCTTTTTATGATATCTATATGCCCAAAGGTTATGGGATCAAATGTACCCGGATAAACAGCTATTTTCTTCATAACTTATCCTTAAATTTTTTTAAAAGACAAAAATGATAATATAAAAATAAAAATGTGTCAACAAAAAGGTTATGTTGATAAAAACTACAGCAAAAGCGCAAAATAATGTTGATTAATATTTCTCTGTGTGTTAAAAAAATTTAAAAATCTTTCTTTAATCTCTAAATTTTTTAGAAATTATGGCACCGATAAATATAATAGCAATTGTGCTGGGTATGATCATTGTCATTACAAGACTCCCAGGAATTATATGGCCCAAAAACATGAGGGAGTTTATTTTTAAATTCCTTGAAAATACTTATGCAATAAAACTGACAGGACTCTTTTTATTTATCCTATCTCTGATAATATTTTTCCTCTTTTTAAAAGAGAGAACTATAGTAGAAATGATTATCATTATTTTAGGATTGATATGGCTTCCATTAGGAATAATGATCTTTTTTTATCCAGACCTATATAGAAACCTTGGTCAAAAAGTCATGGGAAAGTCCTTGACGAGAATCAGGGTTCTATGTAGTATTGGATGCTTTTTTGGTCTGCTTTTGATCTTACTGGGTTTGTTTGGCTAAAAAGAGGGTTTCTATAAAAAGCAGTTCTTTTTTGTTATTATCTGAGTAAAGGATTGATTGATGTCGAAAGCGGATCTGATTCTTATCCATTCTCCAAGTGTATACGGTTTCAGAAGTAAGTCTATTCTCTATGGACCCACAAGTGATGTAGTTCCCTCCACCCCTGTTTTTGAGATGTATCCCATCGGTTTTGTCAGCCTTGCTGAATACTTAGAGAGGCACGGTTATAATGTCAGGATTCTTAATCTGGCTGTTCGGATGCTCAACGACAAAGGATTTAACCCGAAGAAAGTCCTTAAGTCATTAAAGCCCAGGGCTTTTGGAATAGACCTCCACTGGCTTCCCCATGCCCATGGTAGTTTAGAAACCGCCAAGATCCTCAAGGAGTATCACAGAGATA
>Ga0307379_10000464_pt1 | contig 68798 bp, 56 predicted proteins | sample UN2MG_FD_202237 | JGI IMG/M metagenome (GOLD analysis project Ga0307379, IMG submission 202237) | Soil microbial communities from Risofladan, Vaasa, Finland - UN-2 | ecosystem: Environmental > Terrestrial > Soil > Coastal area > Acid sulfate soil | place: Finland: Risofladan, Vaasa | collected... | reverse complement strand
TGTATATAAAATGGAAATTATTAGTAAATGGATTGAAAAAAATAGATTTCTAGTTTCAAATGGAAAACATTCAGAATTATTCCTTGATACCCCTCCTAAATATGGTGGAGAAGATACTGCACCAACAACATTAGAATTAGCTATTATGACTTTAGCTGGATGTATTGGTACAACTTTTAAAATGACAGCTGACCATATGCATCTAGAAATAAATGCTCTTGAAGTTAAAGCTATAGCCAATAAATCTGATGATATACATCTTTCATATATACATTTGACCTTAATTATAAATTCAAAAGAATCAAGTGAAAAACTTAAACATTGCTTGGAATTAGCTGAAAAAAATTGTCCAGTTGATATTATCTTTCAACAAACAGCAATTCCCATTGAAATGAATTTAGAACTATCTACAAATTACTGATAGATTCAAGAAAAAAGTAACATTGATATTTTTATAAGATTATCAAAGTTCTTTTTCACTATTTAATAGCACAAGCTACATAATATTTATTTAATGTAAAAATCGAATGCCACTTTTGTCCAAAATAATTCGAAGGTAATTAGTACGAAATCTACATATCGATGGGTAAATAATTTTCAGAGTATAGTAGATAATGGTAGAAATCATGCAGTAGTAATGGATTTACCACCAAAATCTGAAGGCGATGATACAGCTCCTACAGCATTAGAATTTGCTGTTATGAGTTTATCAGGTTGTATAGGTACTATTTTTTCATTAGTAGCCAAAAAAATGAGATTAAATTTTAATGACTTGACAGTTATTCTTGATGCAGAAAAGGGACCAGAAGATCCAACAATCACTTCTGTAAGTGCTGTTGTTAAAGTAAAATCAACTAAACCATTAGAAAAACTCAAAAAATGTCTTGAAACAACTTTAAAGACGTGTCCTGTAGGAGTTTTATATGAAAAAGCGGGTATTCCATAATTGTTAATTTGGAAAAAGAGGAATAAAGGGATAAAAAAACCTTTTTTTCCCCATTTTTTATTAATTTTGATTTATTAATTATTTTCAATATGAAAGGTTTTTAATATATGACTACTAATTATTTCTAGAGTTATCTCTAAATATAAATTGGTGTATACACTATGTCTTTCGGCAGTATATTACTTGGAGCCTTAATCGGCGGAGTAATTAGCAGCGGTGCAGTTATAGGCACTACCTTTTTAGGAACATTAGTTCCATGGTGGGCTTTATTATTAATCGCTGGTGGTGGAACCTTAATCGGTGGTTTTGTTGCAGGTTTAATTGCAAAAGGTGCCGGTGCAGGTGCACTAGCAGGTATAATATCTGGTGTAATAGTCATGGTTAGTCTATTCCTTTTCTCATGGCTTTATTACAAGAATCAATTGATTGCTCTAGTGAGTTCATTTGCAAATATTAGTGATTTGGCAAACGCTTTTCTACAAAAATTTGGTTTAGAAGGAACACAATTTGGTGATGTAGTTTATGATTGGATTTTAGCCAATGCTCCTACAACATCAGAAATTGTTGCTTTTGCAAATGCTAAATTTATTTACTTTGCATTAATATTCACTGCAATCCTTGGTGGCCTTGCTGCTATCTTGAACTTCTTCGCAGGTATGATTGGTGGACTTTTCACCAGAAAGAAGAAGGAAAAAGAAAGTTACGACAATTATTATTAAAATACCGCGCGTTTTTACACGCGGAACTTTTTTATTTTTTCTAAAATTAATGCTTATTAGACAGATAGAATATTTTGTTAATTGCTCAATATTAAACTTAGTAAACAAAATAATAACTGGTGAATAAAAAATGAAAGTGGTTTTTCTTTATCCGTTAGCAAAGGATGCTTTCTCTTATTTAAGAGAGAATCTCCCAGAAGATATCAAAATTGTTGCTCGTATACGAGAAGAAGGTCCTTTTGCTCTTCAACCTAATGTAGATCCTGAAATTGTTGAGGAAACAAAAACAGCAGAAATTTTAATGGGTCCATATGTTACTGAAGAGATTTTATCAAAAGCTAGACCAGAAGTTGGTGGAAAATTAAAATTAATATTTGTGCCTTGGACTGGGGTAGATCGACTAGATTTAAGTTTGATTAAAAAATATAATATTCCAGTTGCTAATAGTCATGGCAATGCTAGAACAATAGCTGAATTTGGTATTGCTCTTTTATTAACTGCGGCAAAGAATATTATTCATCATGATCAATTAATGAGAAAAGGAGATTGGAGCTCAAGATTTAGAGATAAGCCATCAATAAATATCACAGGAAAAACTGTTGGTCTTCTTGGGTTTGGAGCAATAGGTACAGAATGTGCTAAACTTTTACAAGGATTTGATGTTAAATTAGTTGCTTGTAGAAGAACTCCTTCAAAAACAACCACTCAACAGAAAAAATTAGCTGAGGAGATTTTTGCTTATACGGATTTGGTTCAATTTCTTAACATATCGGATATTATAATCAATTCTTTACCTCTAACAGATGAGACAAAAGGTTTCCTTGGAAAGGAACAATTTAATCAGATGAAAGATGGAGTGATAATGATAAATGTTGGTCGGGGAGAAACTATAGAGGAAGAAGCTATATTTGAAGCAGTTAAAAGTGGCAAAGTATTTGCTGCAGGATTAGATCCACAATGGCATTATCCTACTAGTAGCTCTCCTCCGAGAAAATCAGATGGCGAAACTGATGTAAGTAAAAAACACTTCCCTTCAATTTATCCTATTCATGAATTTGATAATGTAGTGTTAAGTCCTCATAGAGCTGGTCATTTGGTTGAAGGATATGAACGTTCACATTGGCAAGATGTTATAGAAAATATTTTACGAATCTATCACGGTAAGGAACCTATAAATATAATAGATATAGAGCAAGGATACTAAATTAATAAAAGAAAAAATAAATGCAGCTGATTAAGCTGCGTCTTTTGTTTTTCTACTTTTTCTTACCTTTTTAGGTAAACCAATCCATTCTTTCAAAACATATTTTCCTAGAATGAATTTACTTAACTCCATAACAGATGCTGATACTACACAAATCAGCATTATCATACCCCAGGCTGCAGCATTCATAGGCATTGTATCAAATATTGTGTTATGTATACCATTAGCTGGACTCATTGGAACATATACAGCTATCATTTGTAATCCCATAGCTACAGCTACAGAAGCAAGAATCCATTTATTATTTATAGGATTCATCTTGAAAGTTGTTCGTTCAAAACCTGATCTTGTTATAAAAACATTCAACATTTCAAAAACTATTGAAATTGTGAAATTTAAGGTTCTTGCATGTGCATACCAAGCATCACTGGAAGTAACATTAGCACCAGATACATAAGAATTCAATCCATTCGCATTAGTAAAATCAAGTGCAAAATTCTTCATCCATTCAGGAACTTGTGCCAAATTAGCATCCACAGCAGCTATTTGATCTATTAATGCTGGGTAATCTAAAAGGTTAATATCATTAGCTTCAGCAATATTGGCTATTGGTGTAAATGCTATCATCCCAGCTGCAAAAGCTAGTGCACCTGCAATTATTGAAAAGATGTAGATATCTTTCATGAATCCAGCATTTTTCTTTCTTGGTGGTTCACGCATAATATCAGCAAAAGGAGGATCTACACTAAGAGCAATTGCAGGCAGTCCATCAGTAACCAAATTGATCCAAAGAATTTGAATAGCTGTGAAGGGTGATTTAAATCCGAGGAAAACTACTGCAACAAAAACCACTAGAATTTCATCAAAATTGGAAGCTATAAGATAACGAATGAATTTTAACATGTTTTGGAAAATTGTTCGACCACGTTCAACAGCGTCAACAATAGTAGCAAAGTTATCATCAGCTAGAACCATCTGAGCAGCTTCTCGAGTAACATCTGTGCCTTGGATACCCATAGCTATACCTATTTCAGCTTTCTTAATTGCAGGAGCATCATTAACACCATCACCAGTAGCTGCAACTGTATGTCCTTTTTCTTGGAACGTACTTACAATTCTATGTTTATGTTCTGGACTTACTCTTGCAAAAATTTTGACATCATCAATTATTTCTAATAACTCTTCATGAGACATTTCTTCTAATTCTGTACCAGTTACTGTTCTCCAATTATCACCTTGAACAAGTCCTATTGTTTTAGCTATAGCTTCAGCTGTTACCTTTTGATCGCCTGTAACCATTATAGCTTCAATTCCAGCAGTTCTACATTTTACCAATGCAGCCTTAACTTCAGGTCTTGCAGGATCAATCATTCCTACTAATCCAAGGAAAACTAAATTCGATTCAATTTCGTTTTCTTGTTGAGAGAGAAATTCATCTATGTCAACAGTTATTAATCGTTCATCAACTGGTTTATAGGCAATAGCTAAAACTCGTAATGCTCTAGAAGCCATTTCATCATTTATATCAAGTATCTTATTTTTAAGATCATTATCAATAGGTAAAACAATTCCATCAATTGATGCAAAATTACATCGATCGAGAATTATTGAAGGAGAACCTTTTGTATATGCTATCAAATCTTCTTCAAATTCAACAGCATTTATTTGCTTATTTACAGTAGTCATACGTTTTCTTTGCGAATCAAAGAAAATTTCTAATTCCCTCTTAAAATTGGCTTCATCATATAATCCTCCTTTTCGAGCTAAAACTACTAGAGCAACTTCTGTTGGATCACCAATTATTTCCACTTCTTTTGTTTCTTTATTAAAATGAACAATTGCATTATTACAAAGTAATGATGTTCGTAAAATTCTTAAAATCTCAATATGTTTCGAGGGATTAAAAACTTCACCATTCTCTAAAAATTCCCCTTCTGGAAAATATCCTGCACCAGTAATCTCAATTTTATGATCCACTGTTTGAATTTCTGTAACAGTCATCTCATTCTTTGTTAATGTCCCTGTTTTATCACTACATATAACATCAACAATTCCCAAGGTTTCCACAGCTGGTAGTCTCGAGATGATAGCGTTTCTTTTAGCCATCATTCTTACTCCAATAGCATAAGTAAGTGTTATTGCTGCAGGTAATCCTTCTGGGACAGCTGAAACAGCTAATGCAAGTGCAGTTTCCAAAGCATCTGCTACTCCCTCGAAATTTTGGAATTCAATATAGTGCTTAATTATCACTGTAGCAAAAACAACAGCACAAATTATTAGAATAGTTACTCCTAAAACTTTGCCTAATTTATCAAGATTCTTCTGTAGTGGTGTTTGTTCTTCTTTTTCACTTTGCATTAAAGCAGCGATTTTACCCATCTCTGTTTCCATACCAATATCAACTATAACTGCTTTTGCACGACCATAGGTTACTGTTGTTCCCATAAAAAGCATATTTCTTCTATCACCAACAACTGCAGCAACTTCTATGATTTGTTTAGAATCTTTACTCAAACTGATTGATTCACCTGTAAGAGAGCTCTCATCGACTTTTAGGCTGGTTGATTCTACGAGTCGCATATCAGCTGGAACCTTTTCACCTGCTTCAATAATTACAATATCCCCTACGGTAAGATTTTTAGAATCAATTACATGTTCATTATTGTCTCGAATTACCCTAACTTCTTTACTAACCATTTTTTTAAGTTCTTCGAGTGATTTTTCAGCTTGATATTCTTGAACAAAACCTATTATTGCATTTACAAGTATTATAGCAATAATAACTATAGATTCAATATACCTGCCAAATTGATTCCATTCATAGTGATCATTTACTGCAACTGAAACTATCGCTGCAATAATAAGCAATCCAATAAGAACATCAAAAAATTGTCCTAAAAATAACATAATAGGATGTTTTTTACCTTTTTCAACAAGTACATTATGGCCATATTTTTCGACTCGGCTTTGAACTTCAAATGTCGTTAACCCCCTTATAGGGTCAGTATTAAGAGCTTCGATAACTTCACCAGTGTCCATTGCATGGTAAGCAATTTCTGGACCTGTTTCATCTAAACGCTCTTCAGTGATTTTCTTTCTTAGTTTCCGATTATTTTTTTTAGGCATTGTTTTTCCGCCATATTGAGATTGTATACTGTATAGAAATTATAAAATTCAAGGTTATATGAAATGCTCGTCAAATCTTACTTATCAATTTTTTCATTAAAAACAAATGACTAGTAGATAAGTAAAAATTGTTTTGGCATTCATTTTTAAAGCAATGAATGAATTTGATCAATTAATCCATCAAAAGCATATATTGCAGTAATAAAAGCTGATTTTCTTGCAACCTCTATTGTTTTTGCTGCAGTGATCAATATCAAGCTATTTGAAGGAATTAATAATTTTATTTCCCTGAAAAAATAGTCTTCTAATTTAGGAAAATATTCCGCTAAATTCATTTCCTTCTCAGGAAAATTAAGCTTTTCTTTTTCATCAATTGTTAGAAGAAGAATTGCTTCAGCACCATAAGCAATTGATAAATCTCTAAATTTCCATGATGGAAGTTCAACCCTTCTAATATTATGATGCGCTGTATTTGAAAAATTATCTGAGATTAATAAAAAATAATGATTGAGATTTGGAAAAATTTGATAGTTAAGGATATCATGAATAGGGATCTTAGAATAAACTAAATTCACTAGATTTTTACCACTTGAGGTAAGAAAATGGCCCATTCTTGTTGAAGATATTTCTAAAAGATTTTTCTTTTTGCAATAATTTAGCAATGATTTTGTGCTACTATCAGTTAAGCCTAACATTGATTGTAACTTATATCGTCCCATAGGTTCCTCATTGATTAAAATTAATGCTGTAAGAAGATCACTATCAGTAAATTCCGCTCGAGCTCCTCTTTTGCCTGTTTTTAACCAATGAACTATTTCTGACAATGGGATCACTCAATAATATTACTTAGCTATTAGAGGTTTCATTACTTAATGGTTTGGTCAATTCAAGCCAACAGCAAATTATCTTGACTAATTGATCTGCACGGGTTATTCGCAGTGGATAAACTCTAATCCAATGTTCTTTTTTACCAGAAAAAACGCAAATAGCTTCAACACCAATACGTAATATTCCCCCAACGTTAATCAAGTAGAAGTAATAGCTCTTTGATGCTTTCAAACCAGTTAATCCTTGATTTTCAATAGTTATCCATCTGGTGATATTACGCCATTTTAATTCTTTATTGTCAATTCTTAATTGAAATGTTAGAGCAGCTAATAACCGAATAATACTATAAATGAAAATTAATCCCCCAAGAATAACTAATATGATAAGAAATCCTCTCAAATCAGTGGCTGCATGGAATAATAAAACCAAACCTGGAACAAAGAAAGCTCCACAAAGAATTAATAAAGGTAAGAATTGAAAAAAAAGAAAATGTAAAATATCATCTGATTCCATTTTGATAAAAATACCATTCTCAATATCCGATAAAATTTGCTTCTTTTCTTCATCTTCGACTTCGTATTCAGAAGCACGTTTTTCTTCAATTTTCTGCTTCTTCTCTTCGATATCGCTAATTCCTTCTCCACCTATTAATCCATCAATTATAGGACGTTTCCTCTGATCATTTTTAGATTTCTTATTCGATTGTTCCATAAATGAATCACCAGGTAGTAATTTGGGTGATGAATATAGTTATTACAATAAAATAGCTTTAGAATCTTTCCCTTTTCTTGATTAATTAATCCCTGTAAAGCTAATATTCTATAAATTATGATAATTTTTACGTAATATTAAATGAAATCTCACTATGTATTATTTTAACATAAAAGATAACTTAATAAAACTATAATAAACAAGATTTGGTTTGATAGACCTTTGAAGGTAAAAGGCAATGGAAGTACATCAACATCCTGTAAAAAAACATTATATAATAACCGATGAAACTCGATGTAAAGGTTGTGGGCTTTGTATAGATTTTTGTCCCAAAGAATGCTTAGGGTTTTCGGAAGAATTTAATGATAAAGGTTGGCGTGTAGCAAAAATGCTACGGATGAATGATTGCATCAAATGTTACATGTGCGAACGAATGTGTCCTGATTTTGCTATTTATATAAATGATAGTGAAGCAGCTGAAGAAACAAAGGAAGAAGCTTCCACATAATGAAGTATTGAAACTGGGGTATTACAAATGGTTGTAACTAAACAAGCTAAAGTCTTAACTGGAAAACATTTTACAAATGGTAACTGGGCGATTGTAGAAGGTGCATTAGCTAGTGGTATAGAAGAATTTTTTGCTTATCCAATTTCACCTGCTTCTGAAATTGTAGAATACATAAGTGCTCGTTTACCTGCTGTAGGTGGAAAAGCAGCTTTTATTGTAGAGGATGAAATAGCTTCTGTAAATATGTGTATAGGTGCTTCATGGGCAGGTTCAAAAGTTTTAACTGCAACATCGGGTCCTGGATTTTCACTTAAACAGGAAGGAATAGGGCTAGCATATATGACAGAAACTCCTTTAGTAATAATTAATGTACAAAGAGGTGGACCATCAACTGGCTTACCAACATTTTCAGCACAAGGAGATTATATGCAGGCACAATTTGGCACACATGGAGACTATTCTGCAATAGCTCTTACTCCATGGTCTGTTCAGGAGTGTTTTGATCTTACCATTGAATGTTTCAATCTATCAGAACAATTACGATCTCCAGTAATTCTTTTGTTAGATGGTGAAGTTGGAAGAATGATGGAAGAAATTACAATACCAAAAGAAGAAGATATTAAAGTCATCAATAGAAAAACTCCTCCAACTGGAACTGATAAATCTACCTTCAAGCAATTTGATATTACTAATCAAAAAGATTTAGTGCCACCAATGGCTCATTTTGGCGAAGGATATAAAATATTTGGAACAGGTTTAACCCATACAGATCAAGGTTTACCATTATTAGATGAAGATTTACATACTGAGCTTATAGAGCGTCTTTTCAAGAAAGTAGAAGTAAACAAACATCTTTTTCCAAAACCACATGAATATAAAATAAATGACGCTGAGATTATTGTTGTTGCAACAGGAATAACTGCTAGATCTGCAATGGAAGCTGTTATAGAAGCAAGGGAAGAAGGAATAAAGGCAGGTCTCTTTAGGCCTATAACTGTTTGGCCTTTCCCTATTGAAAGGATTTCAGCATTAGCTAAACAAGCAGAATTTATTGTTGCTGAAATGAGTATGGGGCAATTAATCTGGCCAGTTGAAAGGTATGCTCATAAAGAATGTAAACTCGTAAAAAGAATTGGTGGAACTCCTCCTGAACCAAAGAAAATTCTTGAAGCAATTAGGGAACAGAATAAAAAGAAAAAGAAGTGATGAAGAAAAATGACTGTAGAAAATACTGAAATTGATAAAAGCACTTTAGTAACTGACCCATTAAAACAATTTAAACACCCACATGATGATTTATTACGCAGAGGAGCAATTCCAACTATTTATTGCCCTGGATGTGGAATAGGTACGACTATTCATGCTTTTTTTGAAGCGATAACAAAATATACTGATATTCCCCACGACGATCTTTTTATCGTAAGCGGTATAGGTTGTTCAGGTAGAGTTAGCGGATACGTTAATTTAGATGGATTTCATTCAATCCATGGAAGAGCAATCCCATTCGCTTCAGGAGTGGAAATTGCTGAACCTAAAATGAAACCGGTAATAGTATCTGGTGATGGTGATATTTTTTCAATAGGTATGGGACATTTAGCACATGCAGCAAGAAGAAATATCGATATGGTTGTTATATGTATAAATAATGCCGTTTACGGACTTACAGGTGGGCAAGATGCCCCAACAACTCCCGTAGGAGCAAAAACTAGAACAACTCCCTATGGTAAAATTTCATTTCCATTCAACTTAGCACATATTGCAATTTCAAGCGGTGCATCATTCTGTGCCAGATATACAGTGTATGAATTTATACCATTAGCAAAAGCTATTGCTCGAGCAATTGATCATCAAGGATTCTCATTCATTGAAGTGGTTTCAAACTGCCATGTGAATTTTGGTAGTAGAAATGGTTTAGGTGATGCAATTACTATGCGTCAACAATTCAAAAAAGCACGCGTAGCAATGACTATTGATGAAATAGGATTGGATTATCATAAGACTGATATTCAATTTGAAGTTGGTACAGGATTTACAAAAATCCCTACAGGAATATTCCTAAAAGAAAAAGAAATCCCAGAAGAATTTTCGGAGAGGATTGTACATGCGTATGAACTCAAAGAATGAAAATTGTGATATAAATATTATGATCAGAGGAATAGGCGGACAAGGTGTCAAATTAGCTGGTACTATAATAGGACAAGCAGCAATCTATGATGGACGACATGCTGTTCAAAGTATGAAATATGGTTCAGCTATAACTGGTGGAGAAACAAGAAGTGAAATTAAAGTTTCCACTGAAGAAATAATCTATCCCCGAGTAACAGAAATAGACGTTTATGTTGCATTAACTCAAGATGACTTAGATAATTACTTTGAATCAAGAATATATCTAACTGCCACTGAAGTAGCTAAAACTATACCTGAAGCAATTAAAGGCAAATTAATTTTAGCTCCAATGATCGAAGCTGCAGAAGAACTTAGGAATAGAAAAATAGCTAATGTAGTTTTAATTGGTATCTTAAATAGATTATTCAATTTAGCTTCAGAAGAAGCATTCATTGAAGCAATTAAAAGTCTCTCGCCAAAGAAATATCACGAAGACAATATTGCCGCTTATAAATTAGGCTATAAAATAGATCTATCAAAATACAATTCATCCAAAATATTAGAACAAGCTAATATTTGCAGAATAAAATCATAATTTGTTTAAAAAGGGAGTAGTTTAATCTCTCCCTAAACTTCTTGTTTTTGCTCTAAGTTGAACACCCTCATGATCGGGATAAACTTTTGCCATACGTTCAAGTTCATCTTCGAGTTCTTCTACAACATCAATATACTCTTCATCTTTAGCAAAAGCACCCATAGCTGTAACTATACCATTAGCTCTTTGTAAAATGAAATCCTCATCATCAGGATATGCTTCAGTCAATGCCATAAGTTCATCAATTAAAGGAATGGCCATATCGAATTGTTGATTCTTACTTAGATATCCAAGTGAATTAACTAATCCCTTTGCTAATGCGAGTTGAATTTCATGATTTTCTTTATGAGCATTTGCTAAAACTAAAAGTTCTCGTATAATTTGCTTAACTGGTTCCATTAAACCTCGTTGACCAAAATTAATAATGGAATTAACAAGACCACCTGCCAGAGATCTTTGGCAAGACATATTCATTGGATAAGAACGTGCAAACATACGCAATTCTTCTAATCGTTCATACGTTTGTTCGAATTTTTGTTTCTTCATTAGATAAGACATTGAGTTAGCAAGTGCTGTAGCAAATTGAATTTGAATTTCATCTATATTACCATATTCTTCAACTAATATTCTAAAACGATTTAAAACCAAATCAATTCCTTCTGGATCACCAGACATTCCAAAGATAGTTATTGTATTTACTAAACCTTTAGCATATCTCAGAAGCCTCATTTGATCATCGGGATCTTCAATTACTTTGGCACACATTTCATCAAGTTGACCCATAGTTCTTTCATAGAATTCTTGTTTTCTTTTCTCATCATCTTCAGACATAACTATTCTCCTGGAATTGATTTTTATGCCAAACTCTCTGTTAATAATGTATTAATCTTTATAAATTCTATCCATTAACCATATTTATCTGTTATAATTATTATTTTTTTGCTCATTTTGTTTTATTTTTCATTGATTTTACATTTAGTTTTAAAATATCTCCTTGTCTATTTAACCTTTAATGTGACGCTTTAACTTCTTTTAATGCCATTAAGAATATCTTATTATTTTCTCTAGTAGTTATTGTAACCCTTAGGCAATTTTTACATAAAGGCATTGCACTCATATTTCTCACTAGAACACCATAATCTTTAAGCAATGATTTTTGTATTTGTGATGCATCTTTATCCTCAATTTTAAACAAGATGAAATTGGTATATGAATGATAAGGAATGATATTATCGATTTTTTGCAATTCATTAAAAACCCAATCTCTTTCTGAAATGATGTTTGATACGGTTTTCTGTAAAGCTTCTTTCTCTTGCATAACTAGTTTCGCTAATTCAAGAGAAGCAGCATTAACATTAAAGGGAGGATGGAGTTCTTTTAATCTATCTATTAAAAATTTATCAGCTAATGCAAATCCAACTCGCATACCAGCCATGCCATAAAACTTTGAAAGACTTTTCATTATTATCAAATTTGGATAATCCTTCAATGATTTGATCATGGAATATTTGCCAAAGTCTGAATATGTTTCATCGAGTGCCACTATACCTGGAAATTCAGAAATAAGTTTCCTTAATTTATCTTCTGTAAACTGATTACCTGTAGGATTATTAGGTGAACAAAGAAATAACAAGCGGTCATTATTGGGAGTAATTTGTGATAAAATATAATCGGGCTCAAGATCAAAATCAGGTTCTGGAGTTAGTAATAGTTCTTTAACATTCCCTCCTTGAACCTTCACTGCATGTTCATACATAGGATATGTAGGATTAATAATAACAGCTGAAAAACCAGCAGTAATTGTTAATCTTACCATTAAATCTATTATTTTATCTCCACCATTTCCTACCACAACTTGATTTGGTTCTAAGTGATTATCATGAGCAATTATTTCACAAAGAGAATCACAATAATCTTCAGGATAAATTCGAGGGTCGATTTTTGATGCAACCTTTCTCATTAACTCCTTAATCAATTCTTCAGGAAAAGCAAGATTTTCATTTAAACCTACCCGAACAATTACTTTATCTCTAATTTTTTCAGGCATAAAACCGCCTTTACCTTTGAAAGGATCATTTATCATTTTTGCTAGATCAATTTCTTTGGTCACAGCTATCAACACTTAATTTTACGAATTGATTATTTTAGAGGTTGTTAAATAATCAAAAACTTATTCTCATATTAGCTCCTTTTGAACAGTATTTGTCCATTGTTGGAATTTCATCCCATGTCTCAAAGGACCAATGAATTTCACTTGTTTAGACATATAGGCAGCAGCAGCATTAACTTCACCAGTAAATATCCCAGCTGCGATGTTCTTGTTTATTTCAATTACAACATCATTATGTTCTAATTCACCTTTACTCCAAGTGAATTTTCCATTATCTATCTTTATATAGAAACTTGAACCAGGAACAATTCTAAACTGGAATCCTAGAATAGTTTTCTTAGATTTACTTTGGATTTTTGGATTCTTATTACAGATATCTACCATAACATGCAAATAATCTGGAATATCTGCTATTTCAAATGTTCCATTTTTAACTTTATAACTGATTGTTTCCAATAAGCTTCCTTCACCTGTTTGGCTTTTAAAAACTGGTTCCGGTTTAGCTTTTTCTATTGTTAATCCCAGTTGGTATCCTTCAGAGGTTGCATCAATTAATTTTCGAACATTCTTTTTCTTACAATCACCAATTTTGAAAACTTTTGGAATTAGTTTCTTAATTTCAGCTTCCAAATCATTATTAGGTTTGGGTTCAGTAGCAATCACTAAATCATCAAAATTAATCTCTTTAGAAGATTCATTTTGTTTACAAATAATTTTATTATTCATAACTTGAGTAACTGAAGTATCAGTATAAACAGTTATAGTTTTATCATCATAGATTCTTTGATTTATTTCAGAACCAACAAGAGAGAAGAGATCAGAACCTAACACAGTATTTTCTTCTATAATCGAAATTTTCTTACCTTTACTTGATAATAAATTAGCGACTTCAATACCAATCATACCTCCTCCAAGAATAGCAATATTATTTCCTTCAGGTATTTTTCCCATTAAAACATCATTATAGAGATAGTAGGCGATTTGAGCTAATCCATCGATCTGGGGGATATTAGGTTTTGAGCCTGTAGCTAAGATTATAGCATCAGGTTTTAACGTTTTTACAAGCTCAGAACTATATGGAGTATTTAGTCGTATGTCTAATTTATTGACCTTTATTGCAAACCTCAAATTATCAATAACATTTTCAAGTTCTTGTTTCATTGGGGCTTTGCTACCAATGATAAGACTTCCACCAATTTCTGCTGCTTTATCAATAACAACTACTTCATGACCTCTTAATTTCGATGTTAAACCTGCTACTAATCCAGCAGGACCAGCTCCAACTATTAGTAACTTTAATTTTGTTTTAGCTAATGGCATGTCATGTATTTGTCCAAAAAGATTAGGATTTATAGCACAAGCTAGTTGTTCTTCTATTAAGATTTGATTTAAACAAGTGTTACAAGCTGGACAAATTCTTATTTGTTCAAAATTATTTTTTGTAAGTTTTTCCGGTAAAAAGGGATCTGCAATTATTGCTCGCCCCATTGTTACCAAATCAGCTTTACCACTTTGCAAAATATCCTCAGCAATTTGGGGTGTATTAATTCTTCCAACGATTGAAATAGGTACCTTTTTTACAGCTTTTTTGATAATAGCTGCTTTGTCTGCATAAACACCTTTAGGTTGATTCATATAAGGAACAATAGGATAATAAGGAGAATCAAAAACACCTGCTGTCACATTTAACAAGTCAACACCAGCATCTTCAAGCATAACTGCTATCTTAGCCATATCATCAACCTTTAAACCTCCCTCAATATAATCATCACAATTAATTCTAAAGCAAATAATGAATAATTCGCCACATTTCTGTCTTACAGCTTGTAAAACTTCGATTGCTAGTCTTGCTCTATTTTCTAAACTACCCCCATATTCGTCAGTTCGATTGTTGTAAATAGGTGAGAAAAATTGATTTAATAGATAACCATGACCTGCATGAATTTCTACACCATCAAAACCAGCCTTTTTAATTCTTAGACAAGCTTTAGCATAATTTTCCACTAATTTCTTGATCATCTCTTTTGTTAGTGGTTTAGGTACTACTCCAGTAATTTTACTTGGTATATCTGATGGCCCTACTATTTGTTCTCCTGTAAGAAAACTTGTTGATTGAATACCCGCATGATAAATCTGAACTAATGAATGAGCACCATGTTTTCTGATCGCTTGAGACAATTTTTTTAATTTGTTAATATTACTATTTTTCTCTATGCTAAGCATATTAAGAGTACCACGACCAGCTTTATCAAAATAAGTTGCTTCAACAATTATAAGACCAGTACCACCTTGTGCTCGTAACTCATAATAAGCAAGATTTTTATCAGTAATGTTACCTTTCTCATCACCAAAATTGGTATCCATTCCTGGCATGATAATTCTATTTCTCATAGAAGTTTTATTGATAGTAATAGGTTCTAATAGTTTCATTATGTTCACCAAAAAAATCTACAATTATAGGAATCATCTAACTTTAAGAATTAATAATCTTATTGCTCATAAATAAACTCTGATTAAACAATAGCTAAAATATCAATTTACTCAAAATCCTTTTGAAATAAAATACTAAATTTACATTATGAAGAAAATCGATAGAAATTCTGAGTGGTTTAAGGTTTTTATTATAATCATCATTTCATTATTTGTTGGTGCATTATTATTTCTAATCAATAATATGTCAGGCATTCTTAATATCTTAATATTCATTATCCAAACAATTTTGGGATTGATTTTCGGTTTATGGTATTTTAGAATTTTTAGAGGTTATATTCGAGAGATTAGAAAAAAAGAGATTGAGAAAAAAGTTGGTGTACCAAAAGGATGGGCTATTTTTGGGATAATTGCTACTTTGATCAATGTACTGATTTGGGGATTCTTCTCAGCACTAATTTTCAATATTCCAAAGATATTCTTTTTAGTACCTTTTATTTTAGCTATAATTCAAGTTAGTTATACAATGCACACAGCAAATAGACGAAAACTTAGGGATTGGTTGCTATTGGTTTATAATATTGTGATTTTCATCTATTTATTAAACTGGTCTCTAGTAGACTTTGGTATTGACATTCCTAATTTCTTTGGTGTTTTTTCTCATACAGTAAATAGTAGTGTAATGTGGTGGCAACTAGTAAATATCAACACAGGAGCTTATTTTACCCCTACCTTTATGTTTCCCCCTTATATGGCAAATTTCAGATATTATCTTGCAATACCTTTTGAGGAATATTATAAAACAAAAACACAAGAATTTGAAGAATTTGAAACTCAATTAAAAGTAGAAGAAGAAGAAGAAAAACAACTTATTGGAGAAAGAAAAGACTTTTTTGATGAAAGAAAAAGAGAGTGCGAAGAAAAAGCTGAAATAGCGGCAATAAGAAAGGAGCTTGCTATAAAACAAATTGATCCTGATACCAAATATGCTCAATTTATAGCATCAAATGATTTTTCATTTAATTTTAGACGATTTATCGGTAGCTTTGAAGCTATAATACGAAATTTTAGTTTAAGTATAATTCTTATGCTAATAATAATCATGCCAATTACTTTTGCTGGAAACATTTCTATGAATGTTATACCTAATTATCAGAAACAGGATTATGTTTTGAAACCAGGGATGGTTCTAGCTGTAAAAGGCAATGTTTTTTCAACTTATGATTTAAATGGGAATATTTCTGCTGATTGGGAGGAACAATTGGATGAAGAAATCACCTTACTTAAGGAGCTGCATGTAACACACGTTAGATATGATATTAAGTCTCAAGGATTAGATAATGCAGATACAAGACTAAAATTAACAACAGGTTTGCAACAAATAATTGATGAAGGGATTGGTTTAATTCTGAGCGTGGCAAGTGGTTATGTCTTCACAAAGAAAGAATTGGTAAATACTGTATATCAAGATGCTAAATATATTGCTGAGACATTTAAGCCAGATTACATGGTTATTTATAATGAAATCAATGGAGAGCTTGGTACCTATCTTTCTGAAGCTGTAGATTATTATGCTTGGTTACCTGAAATTGCCAATGTTACTTCTGAGATCAAAACTCTGAGTCCGGCAACAAAAGTCATTACTACTGTATTAGCTCTGAATGATGGTCATGATATCTTTAAAGAATTATTAACAAATGCAACTTTAAATATTGATGTAGTAGGGATAAATTTCATACCTTTATTATTTGGATGGCGATTAAGCAATCTTCTCCAATATGGTACAATTTATAAAAATACCACTACAACAATACCATTTTGGATTAGTGAAATTGGTATGGAGTCATTTAATTTTGGTGAAGACGCTCAAGCTAAATTTTTAGGAAAAGTTATCAGTAAATCCTCATTAATTACAGAACTAGATGCTGATGGTATTTGTATAGTTAGCTTAGTTGATAATATAGGCTTAACAATAGATAGAGGAGTAACTAATCATCAAGGTTTAGTTTATTATAATGGTCACAAAAAGAAGGCGTTTGAAGCAGTTTCATATGCATTTGGAACAATTTTAGGGGTAATTTAATTAAATATAAACAATAATCTATGATTTAAAATTACAAAAAAAGATAAAAAGACGTTAGTATTAGAATAAACGTTAAATGTATGAAATAATTTAATACTCTGCTGTAAGATGGAGGGTTCCTGAATTGAGCTTCCGTGAAAGACGATATAAAACATCAACAGAAAAAGACATAAAAATTAGAATGTTGGACTGGACTGACCTTAATGGAATAACTAAATTCCATGGGGAATTATATGATAGTAATTATTTTGATTCACCACCCAATACGACTTTAGAAGTGCGATATGTACTACGAAATCTAGAAGCTCGTGAACTAGCAGGTGGATTAAGTTTAGTTGCCGAGCATCAAAAAGAGATTATTGCCGAAGCAACGCTTGAAACAAGCATTTTTGGTATACCTGTTCAAAAACACATAGGCAAGATTTGGTTAGTAGTTTTACCTGAATGGAGACGATTAGGAATCGGAACTGAATTAATAACCGCTTTAGAGCATTATGCTATACGAAATGGCATTTTGACTTTATGGACTCATTTTGAACGAGATTGTGAAGCTGAAGAAAAATTCTACTGTGAAAGACACAAATACGTTAAAACAGGTCTTATAAAGAAAGCCTTAATGAAACAAAATAAACCAAAAGATCATTTAATTGTTCAAAAAGAACTTCCACGAGGTGGAATTTAACAGTAATTTTTGAGTTGTTTTTTTACAACTCTTAATTCTCTTTTTTATTATTCTTTTTTCTTTAACAGTAAGATAATAAGAGATAAATAGTGATATCTCACAAAATCAGATTTAATAGAATAAGGTGAAAAAAGAATGACTTTTGAAATTTCAGCAAAACCGAAAATTGCTGTAATTACTTTAATTCAAGAAGGAGCTGCAAAAATAGGTGGAGAGCATGCTATGCTTTTTCCATATGTAGAACAGGCAATCAAAGCAGCTAAAACTGTAGAAGATACTTTAGAAATTATTCCCTATGTAATCAGTCCACGACCAAAGAAAATTGATGTATTACCTCAGGTGGAAAAACTCAAAGAATCTATGGCTGAAACAAATGATGGGAAAATGATTCTTGTATCAAATGGTGCGGTAAATCCGTATGCTGATCCATGGAATTGGGAAAGATATGGATTTGAAGCAAATAAAGCTATGAAACGTATTACCAAAGAACGTAATTTATCTGGTATAATAATTATGGCTCATGGTTTTGCTAGCATACCTGCAATATTAGATATGAAAACTTCTCATGACAATTGTGAGTATGGTAATATACCCATTACTTGTTATTATATCACTCACTCATCTTATGAAGAGCATAAAGATAACAGAACACAAAGAAAGCTTCTAGAAAAGGAAATTCAAAACCATGCAAAAATGATCGCTATTAGCCCATATATGGCTAATCATCTCGAGCGAATTGGTTTGGTCAAAGATAGTAAAAATACTATACCACTATATAATGCTTTACCAGAGAATGGTTGGTTTTCAATAAAAGTACCTAATGAAGTAATAACTGAAATGATTAATGAACGTAATGAAAAAATCAAACAAGGCCCTTTTTATGGAGTTCCATTACCACTTGATGAAATTAAAACAGGTAAGAAGGAATTGGTATTATATTTTGGTAGAGCTCAAACTTATGTAAAAGGTACTGACGCAGTTATTGCTTGTGCAAGAAATGATCCTAAAAGACATTATATGCTTATTTGTAGTGGTTCTGCTGATGAATTAAAGTGGCATCAATCACTTATAGCAAATACTGCTAATATTACTCTCTCATGGGAGCATAATTCAAAACTTGTTTTAGGCACAGTTCAACTTACAGAGAACAATCCACAAGCAAGAATCTATGCAATATTCCTTTCTCGCAGAGAACCTATGGGTTTAGTTAGCCGAGAAGTTATCTTAATGCAAGATAATGGTTCAGTGCTGCCTATAGTTTCAGGTAGTTGTGGATTTGATGATAAATGGCAAGAAAAATTCAGCTTTGTTGTAACAAACCCCAGTTGTTGCGAGGATGATCCTATCAAATCAAAAGAAAATTGTAAATTAGCTTTTGGTAATGATATTTTCATTCATGATGATTGTATTAGAAATACCTTAAAAGCATTAGATAAGTTGAGCTTGATGTCTCTAGATGAATTACGGAAAAGAGTAAATGACTATAAGATAGCTATCAAAGAAAACTATTCACAAGATAGTTATTGGTCCTTTTATCTTGAAGCAATAAGCAAAAATTTACCTGCTTTTGAGAAGATTATTAATGAAAAAATAATCGAAAATAAATTAGAAAAAGTGCCTAATGTTTAGCACTTTCTTTTCTTTTTTTTGATTTTTAATAATTTAATGGTAAATTGCTTATAGGCATAAATTTATTTGTAAATTAAAAATTGTCAGTTTATCTTACAAATATAAATGAAATTATACTTGATTTGTTGAAACTTTCAATATTAACAACTGTAAAATTCATCGAGGTTTATCAATGGATAAAACAGAAAAAACAGATGAGGATAGCATTGCGAAAAATACCACTTCTTCCCAGTTGTTAAAAGATTCAACAGAGAAAATAGACGAATTAGCTGCTCTACAACAGCAATTGATCGATAGTGAAAGAAGAGCTCTTGGTCTATTTGAATTAACAAATGATGCTATTTTTATGATTGATATGGATGGTAATTATATTGATGTAAATCAAAGAGTTGCAGAATTACTAGGTTATAATCGTCATAATATTATTGGTAAACCCATGCTTGATTTTATTGCAGATGATGAAAAAGAAAGCTCAAAACAAAAATTAAATGATTTAAAAGCAGGTAGAATACTACCAATTTATATCAGACGATTTAAACGACGTGATGGTTCTATATTCTCTGCTGAAATTAATGCTGCTGTCGTTCAAGATGAGAATGGCAATCTTGAATATATACAAAGTGCTGCTAGAGATATAAGTGAACGTGTTGAAGCTGAGGATAGATTAGATAGGGAAAGAAAAGCATTTCATTTGATAGCTGAAGCTTCAATATACGCAACTAATATTGAAGATTTATGTCAAAGAATCGCTGAAGGAATTACTTCTCTGTTGGGTTTTGATGCTTCCACAATACGATTATATGATCCCGAAACTCGAATGTTAATTCCTTATGCACAAGTTGATAATGTAAAAGGAAAACAAAATCTGGGGATATTGCCGCAATCAATTGACGATCCGAATTATATCTATGCATTGGCTGCTCGAAATAAACGAGCTCTTGTTGCGCCGAAATTTGAAGATAGATCACTTCTTGCACCGTTTCAAGAACGAATGATTAAATTAGGAATTTTCGGACTAATTACCTGGCCTATATTAGATGGCAATGATGATCTATTGGGTATTGTACAACTAGTTTCATACAAACCAAAAGAAATCCCAGAGGAGTATATGATATTTTTTGAAACAATAGCTAGATTATTTACAGTAGCTATTGAACGTAAACGAGCAGATGATGCTCTTAAAGATAGCGAAGAAAAATATCGTTCTTTTGCTCAGAATTTTCAAGGCATTGCTTATCGAATGAAAGTGGATTGGACTCCAATATTCTTCAATGGTGCGGTAAAAGAAATTACAGGTTATTCAGAAGAAGCATTTAGATCACAGAAACCTCAATGGGATGATATCATCCATCCTGAAGATAAGAAACGAGTTAATGAACTGGAAAAATATCTACAGACTGTGCCAGGATTTATTTTTGAGTGTGAATATCGTATAATTAGAAAAGATAAACAGATTCGATGGGTTTATGATATAAGTCAAAATATTTGCAATGAAAACAATATTCCGCTTTATGTGCAAGGAGCAATATATGATATTTCTGATAGAAAACGAAATGAAGCAATGCAAAAATTACACCATAATCTAGGCGTTTCTCTAAGTTCTATTAGTGATTTGAAACAAGCATTTACTGTTGTTCTTGAATCTATCTGTACTATTGAAGCAATAGAATTAGGTTGTATTCATTTAGTTAATAATGATACAGGTTTTCTTGATGTAATAACAAATCATGGATTAGAAAATGAGTTTTTAGAAAAGATTTCTTATTATGCAACAAATTCACCATTTACTCGTTCAATTTTAACTGGAAAACCTGTTTATAGTGATTATAATGAGATAACAGGTATTGAAGAAAATGAATTTATTGCTAAATTTAGTCTTCATTCCCTCGCTCATATACCAATTTATTCTGATGAGAAAATAATCGCTATTTTAACCTTAGGTTCTAAAACATCTGATACAATTCCAATAAGTACAAGAAATAATTTAGAGATAATTACTTCACAAATTGAAGGCGCAATTGCTCGAATTGAGGCTGAAGAAGCATTGCGCGGGAGTGAAGAAAAATACCGTACTTTTGTTCAAAATTTTCTCGGTATTGCTTATCGTTTTGATACTAATTATAACGCGATATTTCTTGATGGAGCAATTAGAGAGATAACTGGATATTCTTCTCGTGAATTAATGGCTCAAAAATATGGTCGTCGTGAAATTATCCATCCTTATGATTTAGATGAATTAGAGAAAAAATTCACTTTTTCTATTAAAAATCCTGAGCATCGAGGTAAACACGAATATCGAATTATAACAAAAGAAGGAGAAATTAAATGGGTTCAAGATATCTGGCAAGTGTTACTAAATGATCAAGGGGAAGTTGTAGGCTATCAAGGATCAATATATAACATCACTGATAGAAAATTAGCTCAAAATGAACTTCAGAAATTATATCTTGATTTAGAACATAGAGTGGATGAACGCACTGAACAATTAACAGCTGCTAATAAAGAACTTACTGCATTTAGCTATTCTGTTTCTCATGATCTTAGAACTCCTCTAAGACATATAGGCGGTTTTGCTGAACTTTTACAAAAAAGGGTTTCTTCAGAGGAAAATATTGATGATAAGATCTTAAGTTATACTCAAAAAATAATCGATTCTGTTGAAGAAATGAATAAACTCATTGATGGTTTATTAACATTCTCGCGAATGAGCAGAGTTGAAATGGTTAAAATAAAGATAAATCTAACTGAATTAGTTCAAGATGTTTTTAATGATTTTCAAGTTGAGATGGGAAATAGAGAAGTTGATTTGAAATTAAGTATCCTACCCGATGTAATAGGTGATCCATCATTATTAAGATTAGTTTTGGTAAATCTTATAGCTAATGCTTTAAAGTTCACTAAAAAATGCCCTCTAACAGTAATTGAATTAGGTATTATCCCATCGAAAGAACTTGATGAAGCTACTATTTTTATTAGCGATAATGGTGTGGGATTTGATATGAAATATTATGATAGACTTTTTGGTGTTTTTCAAAGACTCCATAAAAACGAAGAATTTGAGGGATCTGGTATTGGTTTAGCTACAGTTCAAAGAGTAATTCGTAGAATGGGTGGATCTATTTGGGCTGAAAGTGCAGTAAATCAAGGTGCAACGTTCTATTTCTCAATACCAAAAGCAGTTGAATCTGATGAAAGTGAAATAATTAAATAATCTATCTATTTTGTCACTGCCCAGCTAGCAATATAGTAGACATGTCTTTTGGCGCAATCAATTTCAGGAGCTTTAACATAAAACTTTCCAGAAATTTTCAAATTTTGTACTCCTAAATCGAAATGACAAAGAGCTATGCCAATATCTAACAAAACAAGTTTAGGCAGATTATCGCTAGATGTTTTGTTCGCCATTTCTATATAAAAATGGAAAACATCCTTGTCTTTTTCTTTAACAACTCTCCATTGTTGAGTATTCCTTCCTGAGGGTCCTAAACGCAACCATTCAAGAGGAGTAGTAAATCTTCCAGCATCTTTTTCTGTTAAAGATAAATTGAAATCACCGAAAAAGAATATCTCTGACCATGATTTTCGTTTTCTTGCTTGAATACCCCAAGAAATAAGTGATTCTTTAAAGGAAGTTTTAATCCGAGGATAACCAATAGGTGATATAGCTGGGATAAACTCGTTTTCTTTTAGTTGTAAATGTTTTAGTAAATCTCCTTTAGCAAATTTTGCTCCTAACCAACATGAACCTAATTCCAATTCTGTAGCTTTAAGAATTATTTTTTCAAATGAATATCCAAAATCAATAATATCATATTTCTTTTTTCGAGTGATTCCATAAATAAAATAACGACCATTACTGATCATTCCATAAGTTCCTATCTTTATTTTTTTATCTAGATCAAAAACACCAGTATCTATTATTTTGAAATGAGCCTTACCACCAAATAAACCAGTAAAGGATTTTTTCAGATCTTTTTCTAAACTTTTTAATTTAGAGGATTCTATTTCAATATTTTGATAATCTCTACGGGAAATTCGAGTGCTAATTAATTCATCAATTGGTTTATGATATTTCATGGGAATCACATTATTATCATTTATACCTATTCAGTTTACGCTTCAATAAATAAAGGTAATCAATTAGTAACGATTTCAAGTAAAAAAAATTAGTAGAGGTCCTAGATCTGGGCGTCTAAGACCTCTATGATTGGCGTGTATTTGTTTGGCGTTTTTAGTTCTGAACAATTTGTCCATCCTGTAGTTTGAGTAATAATTCTGTTTTCTCCCAAACTAAAGGATTATGAGAGACAATAACAATTGTAACACCTAATTTTTCATTGAGATTGTTTAAGAGAGCAAGAATTTCCTCACCATTTTTTGTATCAAGATTGCCAGTAGGTTCATCAGCAAAAATGATTGCTGGATTATGAATTAATGCTCGAGCAATTGCTACACGTTGCTTTTCCCCACCGCTTAGTTGTTTTGGTTTGTGATTTGCACGTTCTTCTAAACCGACTTGCTTTAGAATATCAACAGCTCGTTCTCTATCCTCTTTTTTAACTCCATCAGGTATTAAAGGAAGTAAAACATTATCTAAAGCTGATAAAGTAGGGATTAAAAGGAATTCTTGGAATATAAAACCAATTTTGAATTTACGGATGTCTGCAAGATCATGTTCTGATTTATTAGTTATCTCAATGTTTTCAATAAATGCTTTACCTGAAGTAGCTGAATCCATGCATCCAAGGATATTTAAAAGCGTACTTTTACCTGAACCACTTGGTCCTGCGATAGAGATTGTAGATCCCTTTTTAATACCAAATGAGACATTATTAAGTGCTTTTACTTCTGATGCTAAGCCTTGATTGTAGATTTTAGTAAGGTTATATGTACGAATGATGTAGTTATCATGTTCATTTTCTACTGTTATTTCTTGATTGAAAATATAATCTACCATTTTATTACCTCCATTAGATACCTCTTATAACTTCCATAGGTTTAACGCGAGCTGCTCTGATACCAGGAATTAAACCACTAGCAATACCTAAACCTAATCCGTAAGCAAGTGTTTTCAAAATTATTTGCCAGGTTATTGATATAAACATAGTATCTGCACCAATCTGTGCGCCAAAAATTAAACCAGCTCCAATAGCAAATCCAACTGCAGATCCAAGTAGTCCAATGATTATTGATTCAAAAACAACGTTGAACAATATAGTTTTATTTTTCCATCCAGTTGCTTTCATAATAGCAAATTCCTTCATTCGCTCACTAACACCCATAAGTTGTGCTACAAATATTGCCATACCTCCAGCAACAACCATAATAATTGTAAGGATTGTTTGAACGGTGGAAAAATTATCGATAATAGATGATAGCCCTTCAATTTGTGAACCAGTGGATGTTACATCTAATTTAGGTTCTAATTCCTCTAATTCCTTTACATAAGTATTTGTTTCTTCTATACTTTCACTATCAAATCGAATCTTAGCTTTGTTGAATCCTGTTTGTTCAAAAGGTAAAGTCAAGCTGTTAATTAACAAACTAGTGTTCACTGACATTAAAAATGATGGTTCTAAAATTTTTGTCATTTCTTCTCCAGTTTCAAACACACCAACAATTGTGATTGGTATGCTATATGTATAGTTGATCATCAAATCAAGTGTTTCATTTAGAGCGAAAACTTCTGATCCCCCTTCAAGGATGTAATCAGCAATAATAATTTCATAATCATTTTCATAAAGTTGACCGTCGATGATTTTAGTAGTTGGTCCTTCAAATTGTTCATCTTCTTCAATACGTACTCCTAAAGCACCAAGTGCAAGTGAAGATAGGGATTCTCCTCCTGGACCAATTCCTGGCGCTATTCCAAGATTTAGTGTAACATTGTCTGCAAATTGATAAAAATTATTTACCACTACTTGACCTTCGATTGCTATTATTTTATCATGAGATTCTATAGTACGAATTATATCTGAAATATTCATAGGAAGTTGTGATAAAACTAATTCAGTACCATATTGTTGTACTTCTACATCACCTACTGTTTCTGCAACAGCCTCTCCAAGGATTTTATCGAATCCTGCACTTGCAGATGACAAAGCAACCATTAACGCTATACCAATAGCCATTCCTGCAACAGATAATGATACAATTAATTTCTTTCGGAAAGCGTTCTTTATAGCGAATCGTATTGTTTGTATGACCATTTTTATTAGATTCCTTTCAAAGTTTTTTATTTAGAGTTTAAGTGTCTTTTGTTGTCACTAGTATAAACAAACGATAACCTTTATATAAACCTTTGCAAATCATTAAAATGATACGCTATGTCTGAGGAAACTACTAAATTAAAGAAGGACCAAAGACGGGATTCTATTTTAGAGACAGCTCTCAAAGTAATTTCTGAGAAAGGCTTAGAAGCTACTACTATGCGAGAGATTGCTAAAGAAGAAAATATCTCTGAGACATTATTATATCGATTTTTTAGTAATAAAGAGGAAATTTTTATTGGTATTTTAATGCATAAAGCCAAAAAAACAATTGATGAAATTGAAGAGGCTTTAGAAACTATTAAAGGGATGATGCCTGATCCAACTATTTCTTTACCAATTATTTGGAAAATGGTGAAAAAGCGATTCGATGAAAATTATGAGATTATATCATTGCTGATAAATGAGCGAGAAAATATAAGAGAATTATTTCAAAAATTTAAACCAATGCGAAGTGAATCTCCGCTTGATTTACCTTTTAAGTTTCCAATATTCGAACACCTTCAAAAGATACAAGTTGATCAATTTTTAACGGATTATTTTAAACGATGCCAGGAAGCAAATAACCTAAGAAAGGACATAGAAGCAAAATATATTGCTAGAGTTTTTATGAATCTAATTATGTCTGCATCTGCACCCATACCGCCACCATTGAGAGTAATGATAGGAATACATGATGAAAAAGACATAGAAAATCTCTTTTTGGCTCAACTGGAGATTCTATTATATGGTATCATTCCAAAAGAAAAATTATAATTTATCTCTCAAAAAGCAACTCATATATTATCCTAGAAAGAATTGTTTAATTATAATGGGGAAAATAGTATAAATAAAGTTAATAAAAAATCACGAGAAGGTATGATTCTTGAGCGAAGAGGCAAAAAATCTGTTAATGAGATTAAAAAAAGAAAAGAAAGTCAACAAGCAAATTGAATTAGTCCAAGCATTAAAGGAATACAATCAATTGGAAATGGTTAATCATGTTTTATTGATTCACCTGGAGAGAAAAGACCATGATTCTTTACGTATGGAGATATTAGCTGCGCTAAATTATGAAGATGAAGCAATTGTGAAACCTCTTGTTGATATACTTAATGATTCAAAAGAAACACAAGCTGTAAAAGAAAAAGTTCTTTCATTATTAGGTCAAAATAAAGGTAAGAAAGCTATGAGTGCAGTATTAACCGCTTTTAAGAAAATAAAAGACCCTAAAATTAAAGATAATATTACGTATGCATTAACTTTCTTTGAGGATACAAAAGTAGTAAAACCATTGGTAAAATCTCTACAAAATGATGATTTGAGATTACAAGCATTAACTGGTTTATCAAGAAATGAGATCTTACTATTAAGTTCACTTGATTTAATAAAAACAATAACTTCTTTAGATATAACTAGAAATTTCGAAAAATTGCATTATGAAAATATACTTGATACGATTTTTGATATCTTTGGGTATAAATCAAAGGAAGAGATAATTGCCGCAATAAAAGATAAATCGATCAATCAAAAAATTCAGGATTATCAGAAAAAACAACTTGAAATAAAAAAGACTTTGAAAAAAGTAAGATAATTGATGATTTTCTTCTAATTGTTATTAACATTTTGCAGATAACCTTAATTTTATATATTCAAACGTTCAATATAAATTTAATGTTTAATTGATATGAAACAGACAAATGCTCTTAAGCGTTAATTTCAAATCAACTCAAAACTCTTCCACAAAAAGGTATTAGTCAGTATTTGATGTGGCCTGTATCTGTTCTAATCATTGAACAGCAAAAAAACTTTGTTCAAATCCCGTTAAAGCCAGTCCGATACCCCAAGATCGGACTGGTTAAACACCCTCAGTAATTCATCAATTTTTTTAAAAAAAATTGAAAAATGAGCTTACTAATGTTCCCCTAATTTTTCAGTAGATAACATTAATCCTGCAATATTATTTGGTGTAAAGAATCCATCGAAATCACCAAATCGCTGTATATATTCAATAATGTGATTTGTTGTTTCTGTAGGCATAGTAAATATCTGTTTTATACCTTCATCTTCACTTCCTATTATATTTTCAGTAGTAAATTTTACTCCTCGTGCTTTCTGTATTTTAACAATCTTTTCGATATCTGTAACTTCATATGCTAGGTGATGAACTCGACTACCATATTTTTGGCAATATTTCTCAACTACAGAATCGTCTGTTGTACCTTCACTTATGACAATGATTGGTAAAGTATCAAATAGCTTCAATGTAGTTGTGGTTGCATTAGAAGATATAACCTTGAAGCTCTTGAAGTGCTGATAAGGCAAGAAGTTCATTAATTCACCCATGAATTTTTCCCTTTCTCCTCGCTTGACTCTATATGCAACATGATCTAATTTAACAATAAATTCGTCTATTCCTGATTCTTTTCTATTTTTTTGAATTTTATCTAAATCAATCATTTAAGGACACTCCTTATAGATTATTAATACTTTAAGTAATATGATTTTGTATTCTTCATTTTAATTTATCTCTTAATAAATTTATAATAAAATGATTATAGTAAAGCTCAAAAATTACAATGTATAATTTAATTTGATTTAAAATAGGAGATCATAACATGACTATCACAAAAGAAATGGAAAAATTCTTGTTAGAAGATGCTAAAAAAAGATTCTTACATTATGTGACTTTTGATACCACTTCTAATGAAAATGCTGGAACCTTTCCTTCATCTGAGAAGCAATTTGATTTGGGGAAAGTCCTAGCTAAAGAACTGAAAGAATTAGGTCTTCAAAACGTTGTTCTCGATGAATTCTGTTATGTATATGGTGACTTGCCAGCAAGTAAGGGTTATGAAAAGAGCCAAACTATTGGCTTAATAGCTCATATGGATACCTCTCCATCTGAAAGTGGTGCAAATATTACACCAATAATCCATGAAAATTATGATGGTAAACCAATAAGTTATTCGAAAAATTCTGGTATAACTTTAACTGTGGAAGATTCACCAGAATTAAAGAAATTCAAAGGGATGGATATAATAACATCCTCTGGTGATACACTTCTTGGGTCAGACGATAAAGCAGGTATTGCTGGTATTATGACTGCTGCTGCAGCTTGGAAAAAATATCCTGAACTTACACATGGACCAATAACAGTTTGTTTCACACCAGATGAAGAAATAGGACAAGGAACAACCAAAATAAAAATGGAACGTTTACCAAAATACTGCTATACTTTAGACGGTGGAGAAATGGGTGAATTAGAAATAGAATGTTTTGATGCATGGAAGGCAACTATAACATTTAATGGTATTAGTGTTCATCCTGGTTATTCTAAGAATTTAATGGTCAATGCTATTGAAATTGCTTCTAGGTTTGTAGCTCAAATTCCAGAAGCGGAAACACCTCAACATACAGAGAAGCGTGAAGGTTTTTACCACTTATATCAAATGGAAGGAAATTGTGTCACAGCAAAAACAATCTTCATTTTGCGAGATTTTGATAAGAAATTGAATGAGAAAAGAATGACATATCTCACTAAACTAAAAGATGTCTTTGAAGAACGCTATCTAGGATTAAAAATAGATCTGAAATTTGATCATTCATATGAAAATATGATTGTTTATCTAAAAGAACATCCTCAGGTAATAGAGAAAGCAGCAAAAGCAATCAAACAAGCGGGACTTGAGTTAAAAGAAACTTTAATTCGAGGCGGAACAGATGGCGCCCGATTAAGTGCAAAAGGTATACCAACACCGAATTTATTTGCAGGGGGTATACTATTCCATTCACTAAAGGAATATATTCCTGTTCCAGCATTACAAAAATCAGCAGAAGTGGTTCTTTATTTAGCCAATCAATGGTTAGAATAATTCCCTCTTCTTTTCTTTTTAAAAATTGATTTCTACCATCATCGTATGGCAACAAGAATATACTAGCACCGGGGGGTGTAGTTCGATGATGGCAAGAGTGTATTTGCTAACTAAGGAGTATAGTTAGTATCCTTAGAAGGAGTTAAATCATTAATAGCTAATCTCTAATTAAAATTAGTCTTTTTTTACGGTAAAATGAAAAAGCATAATATAAAAAAATTAAATGAATATAGTAATTAGAATAACAGGTGAATCATATGTACGAAACAAAAGTAGTAGAACCATTAAATATTGTAATAACAGGTGCTTCAAGTGGAATAGGTGAAGCAATTGCATATGAGATGGCTAAAGATAAACATCATTTTTTCTTAATAGCTAGAAACAAAGAACGATTACAGGATGTTGCTGAAAAAATCGATATGATGGGTTGTCAGGTTCATTATACAACAGGTGACGTTGGAAAATCAGAGGATGTCAATAAAATATTTGGATTTATAGACAAAGCATTTGAGGGAAAAATAGATGTTTTAGTAGTGAGTGCTGGGATAGGTTATTTTGGGAATCTTGAAGAATTAACCGAAGAACAATTTGATCAACAATTCAATACAAATGTTAAAGGAGTATTCCTTTTTTTGAAAAAGACTTTACCCATAATGCGAAAACAAGACAATGGACAAATTATTGTTATATCATCAAATTTGGGTTTAGATACAGGACCAAGAGCATCATTATATGCAGGAACAAAACATGCCGTACAAGCTATGACTTGGTGTCTACGAGATGAATTGAAAGGTACCAATGTTAAAGCTGCAACCTTGAATCCAGGATCAGTTAATACCCCTTGGTTTGATGGTAAAGATGTTGACAGAAGTAAAATGCTTTCAGCTGAGGATATAGCCAAATCAGCAAGATTCCTCATTGAACAATCTGAAACATCTAATATAGATCACATTCATATCATGCCTGGAAAAAGATAAATTAGCTCAAAAAGAAGTAAACAAAGACACTCATTCAAAATGTTTAATTATAAAAAATACTATTCGTTTAAAAAGAAATATCCAGATTTAAATTAATACTTGATTAAACGAATAACTTGCTTGGAGTATGGAAAATTATGAGTGAAAAAAAGAAGATATCAAAAGGAAAGGTTGAGACAAAGAAAACAGCTTTAGAAAAGGAAACTGATACAAAGAATTCAGAATCACCAAGCAAAAAAATTGCTTCAAAACCAAAAACAAAAACTGAAACAAAATCCCATAAAACAGAAGAATTAGGCAATGTTGATGACTCTCTCTTAATAGATGGTATAACTTACATTGAACAAAATAAATTAGATACTGCTTTGGAATGTTTTGATGATTTTTGCAAGAAATATCCTGATAGCCATTTTGGTTGGTATTATGTGGGATATACCAAAATGCTTCAAAATAAAAAGAAGGACGCAATGAAGAATTTCAAGAAAGCGTCTAAAATAAACAATAAATTTCTCCCAAGTTTATATTATCAAGGATTGTTAGAATTTGAAAATAATGATTTTCCAAAAGCACTCATTATTTTTGATGATATAATGGAGAGATTTAATTCAGATGAATTAAAAGATAGCAATTTCAATATTCCATATTTTATTGCTATATGTCATCATTATTTAGGGAACTTCCAAAGAGCAGAGGAGTATTTTCTCTTTGCTTACAATCTTACACCAGAAGATCCGGTGGTCTTATATTACAAAGGATTCAATGAAGTTGCCTTGAAGAATTATGATTTTGCTGCTGAAACATTCAAGAATTTACTCTATGTTGATATTAACAACCAACAATTCTGGGATTTAGTGAAAGGCTATATGTACTTTTATCATCAACACGAGGAAGAAAAAGAAGGTTAAATTGCTTTTTATTAATTTTCTTCTTCGAAATTTTTCTTACCTTTTACTTTTTAATAAAAAAATATAAGAAGAGTGTAAGGTAGAATGATGTGACTTAAATGACAAATAAAAGAAAAGAATCTAAGTTACCAATTTATGAACGTCAACAATTGCTCAAATTGATTGGCCAGGTTTCAAAAAGATTTGCTAGAGAACTTAGGATTCACTATAGCACAGAAAAAACCCTTAAATTAAAAAGAAGAGAAAAACGAGTAAAATATTTACAAACAAAAAAACCTCAACGAAAATTAACTAAAGAATATATTAAGATTCAACATTTACCATCGATGCTAGCTCAAGCAATAGGGAAAGGTGTGCCATTAAAAGAACCAAAAAGAAAAGAAAAAAGCAAACCTGAATTAAAACAGACTATTTATGAGAGCTTAAATAAAGAAACGTCAAAGAAAACTGAGTATAATAAGGAATTAGTATTAGAAAATATCGATTATATTCCCGATAAAATTTATCTCCAAAGATTAGATGCTGATAATAGTAAAGTAATAGTAAAATTATATGTGGATTGGGGTTATCTTGATACAGATAAACTTGATCTTTTTATTGACTCAAAAAATAATGAAAAATCTGACAATAGAATAATAGTTTTGGATTCCAAAAAGGAATATTTATCAACATATTTTCTGAAGCATATGAGTAATTATATAGAAGATGATGAAGGATCTGCAAGATCATTATTTATAGGTCAAATAATGAATCTGGATCCAAATAGCGATTATTTTTATCGATTAGAATGCTATAATAAAAAAACAACGAAATTATTCGCTGCAACCGATTTTATAAAATTTAGAACTTCATTTAATCTAGAGGAAACAAACAAACCGTTTTATTTAATTATAGGCTCTGATCTCCATGGAGGAAAGAAAGGACGATTTATGAGAGGTAAAGTTGAAAGAAAATCAATTCGAGGTAATTTTTCTCTTGGGAGAATTTTTAATAAAATCGCTAGAACAGAATCAGATATAACTTTTGGGCAAGGTTATACACTAGCAATAGCAACAGGTGATTTAACTGATAATGCTTCATATTCAGAGTACTGGGCTGATCTTTTCAAAAGATGTTCAATAGTTTGGAATCATGTTCCACTTCTAACTTGTATTGGAAATCATGATTACTATTGTGGTGGGAGTGGAAAAGGTAACATAACAGGTGGAAGAGAAGAAGATTGCAGATATTGGCATCGATTTATAACAAATCCAAATAATAGTCCTGGAAGTCTTATAGGTCACTGGTATTCTTTGGACCAAGGAAATATTCATGCTGTTTTTCTTGATACAAATGGTACAGGATGGGGGAAATATAAGGTCGATTGTGGTTCAGAACAATGGCATTGGTTAGAAAATGATTTGCGAAAATGGCGTCAGAGACTTGCTCGAGGGGAAAAAGCTCCTCAATTTTGTTTTGTTTTCCTTCATTCAGCTATTCTAAGTCTCGGTTTTTGGGGTAGGGGATTTCATAATGGAAATGATGAACGCACACAAACCTATCTAACACCATTGTTTCGAAAATACGGTGTAGATTTTGCTTTTTGTGGACATGACCATATCTACCAGAGATCAAAATGGTTGGATACAACCTATATAGAAAATGGTCGACATGGAGGGGCACCCAGACCGTATCTATATTGGAAGAAAAGAAAAATAAAATATGATTTAGAACGAATTGTTGAGAATAGTCAAACAAGAGTTTATACAACCATTTATGTTCCACCTAATAAAAATCATTGGACAAAAGAAGAGAAAAAGGAGTTTGAAAAGACCAAACAGAATATAAGAGCTGAATTGTTGAAACAACCACTTGTAGGGAATTATTATTTTGGGATGAGAAGAATAAATAAGCAATTAGGAAGATTATTTGATAAAAAGAATGAGCTAAAAGAAAAATTAGTTGATGAATTTATTTTACCAAAATTAGAAGATCATGTTTGGTTGAGAGCATATGCTGTAGAGGAATATATGAAACCAAATACTCAAGAAATAATAGATATGATTTTTATTCCCTCAAATACCGAATTTGATTATACATCATATGGTTTAATCTGTCCGGAAAAGCTAGTTGGTTAATTTCTAAGAAGAATTTTTTACATTTAATTCATTCTAAATCACTTTTAATGTAATTAAAATTGTTTAAGAAAATTTTATAGGATAGTTTCAAGTGTATAGTGAGCAAAAAGTTATTTTCATTCGGTGAAATACCTTGACCGATCTTAAGAAAAAATTATTCATACCAGAGGATAGACTTACTGCTATCAATGATTTCTTGATGAAAGAAAATAATTCATTGATAGATGACCTTCTCAATCTTATTGAGAAGTATGGTGGTGTTGATGAAATCAATAAGAAGGCTAAGGAAGCTCGAAAAATTGATAATCTTATGACTCGCTTGGAGAAGAAGAATCCTGCTTATGTCAAGAACCTTGATTGGTTAATTGAGCAACGAGATAAACAAGCTTTTATTAGTATTGCAGATTATCGTCGCAAAATATTAGGAAAAGAAGCAGATTCAATTAATTTTCCTGATGATTATGCTGTAACTTTAGAGATAAGCGCTTGTCAATATTTCCCCTTTTTGGTCGCTCAAACCAAACAAGCAATTGAAAAACAAGAGCTTATGCCTAGTCGCGTTATACGTGTTAGAAAAATGAAGGAGCAAGAAGAAGATGGCGATTTACTAGCCATGACTGCTGCTATGCAAATTATTGGTGCATCGTGTGTAGAAACTCTTGATGCAAAAGGTACTGCACCAGGTCCAGATGGACTCCCAGTAAATGTTCATCTTGGTGGTCCAGCTACAATAACAGGCTATTTTGGTGGTGTTGGTCAACCTAATGATTACGCACTTAAATGGATTGATGAGTTCCTCTACTATTATACTAACTATGGTATTCAGGCTGCTTTGAATATTAATCCTGGAACAGTAATACTTGGCTATATGCTCTATAAATTGGGAATTGATATGGAATACAAGATTTCTGTTTTTATGGGAAATGATAATCCTTACTCTTGTTTCTGGACTCTTATGACCGCGAAGCTCTTTAGTCGAGAGGATGGATCCAGTCCATTAATAGGTTTCAATTTATCAAATTCTGTGAATAATAAAACAATGGAAGTCACAGCTGAATTCCGTAAAGATTTCGGTTTTGAAGATCTTATTCGATTTGAGCATCACATAACAGAAACTTACAAGAGTATTGTTCGCCAACCATACGATCGTACAGATGAATTGGTTGAATTAGCTAAAAAAGTCAAGAATGTTAGTGCAAAACACGAAGGTGGTAAAGTAAAGATCGAGGAGACAAGGAAACATCCATCAGATATATTAGATTACTTCCGTGATAAATCTGAGGTTATCGAATCTGGTGATATGGATAATATGCTTCTAAATTATCTCGATAAACACCAATCAGTCAACATTACTGCTGAAACTCTAACAAAGAACAAACTATCATTTATCGCAGCACGTAACTTGCATAAATAAAAAAACTGGAGACATTATAGTATGGGAAAAAAATTCATACCTGGAGGAGTTAGCCCAGCGCTAGTCACTCCATTTGATAAAAAAGACGAAGTAGATGAAGAAGCTTATCGTAAATTAATACGATTTGTCATTGACGACTTGGGTGTTACGGGTATCGTACCAGCAGGTTCTACCGGAGAGTTTTCATCTCTCTTTTGGGATGAACAAAAGAAAATAATTGAAATTGCTGTAGATGAAGCAGATGGAAAAGTAGATGTGTTGGCTGGTACAGGTACCAGTGGCACAAAACGCACTATCGCTATGACAAAACATGCCCTGGACGTTGGTGCAGATGCAGCGCTAATAATTACACCTTATTATATGAAACCATCACAAAGAGGTTTATACCAACATTACTCAGAAATAGCAGAAAAAGTTGATATGCCCATTATGCTCTATCAATTACCTGCTCTTACAGATGTTATTTTACCACGTATGGTTGTAGAAGACCTTGCTGTTGAACATGCAAATATTGTTGGCATGAAGTGTTCTTGGGGAAACATGGCGTATCTAATGGAAATTCTTGAACGAGTAAAGCCAGTTGCTCCTGAATTCAAAATTCTTTGTGGTTGGGATGAAATTGTTTTCCCAGCTCTAGTTGCAGGAGTAGATGGTTGTATCTTAGCTTCAGCTAATTTCATAGGAGATTATTGGGTTAAAATTAAGAAATTAGTTGATGAAGGTAAGATTGCTGAAGCTCGTAAATTAGAGATGGAAATTCACAAAATAACACGTATAATTGTTAAAACTGGTGCAACAGGAACTAAAGAAGCATTAAATATGATGGATGTTAAGGTTCGTAAACCACGTTTACCATTGGAAATTGGTGGTAGCATTAGTCATGAGCTTCGTTCAGAATTAAGACTTGAACTAGAACGTATTGGTAAAGTTAAAGTTGAACCAATTATCGGATTACCTGAAACTCCAGAGAAAATCGAAGAACGATTTGGACAAGTGGATGTTACAGTTGAGACAATTTTACAGAATAAACTCCTTGTTGGTGAAGGATTCTTCGGAGGAGATCGTCCTGAAATGGCTCATGTAGATTTGCTTATGGGTCCAAGAGATGGTCCTGTAGGAGAAGCTTTTGCTCGAGCAATTGCTTTAGTTAAGGATGATCCTTCACAAATCGAAGGTCATGAACCTCTTCTAGCTCTTCTCGAGACGAATGAAGCTGTTAAACCAGAAACTGTTCTTATACCAAAAGTTTTCATACAAAACTTAAGACAAGCATCAATGGTTTTTGGTCCAGTTCAATCAGGAGTAGCAAAAGCTGTAGTACAATGTGTTAAAGAAGGATTTATTCCAGAAAAATATGTCAAAGATTTAGTCATTATTGCTTCTGTTTTTGTTCACCCAACAGCAGTCTCTAGAAATAGAGTCTTTGTTAATAACAAAAAAGCAACCATGATGGCTATTCGAAATGCTATTGAAAATAAACCTGACTTGGATTTTCTATTTCAAGCACCTGCAAGACATCCCTTAAAGAATGAACCCTAAGTTCATTCTCCTCTTTTTCTTTATTCAGTTGCTGAACAATTTGAGAATGTTTTTAAAATAGTTGAGATACTATCCAATCAAGTAAACCTCACAGAGAGGTTATTTCCAACTATAATAACTATAAGATAGTATTTGCTAAAAACGAATGAAAATAATACCATTGTGTTTATGATATATCATGAATAATGGTGTACAAAATAGTTTCACTCATTCTTTTTTATCGATAGCTATCTCAAGAGGATGTATCATAAATGAAACTCTGGCTAACTATCATAAGTATAATCTATTTTGTAATAGTGGCAATAACACTACTTTATTTTCTTAGAATAAACACTAACATAAAGGAAAAATTATCTGACAAATACCTACAAATGTTACCTAACGAACCTTTTGTAAGCATAATAGTACCCACACTTAATGAAGCAAATAATATCGAAAAATGTTTGACTTCATTACGATCATTAGATTATTCAAATTACGAGATTATTTTATCAGATGGAGGTTCTACTGATAATACTATTGACTTAGCGAAACCTTTTGTTGACCAAGTAGTAGTAGAAAAATCATTACCAAAAGGCTGGATTGGAAAAAATTATGGATGTCATATTGGTTATAACATTGCAAAAGGAGAAATTTTACTATTTACAGATGCAGACACAGTTCATAAACCTGAATCTTTACGTATCTTTGTAAGTACACTTTTGGAAAAGAAAATAGGACTATTAACAGCTTTCCCATATCAAGAATTACGAAAGTGGTGGGAAAGTATTGTGCCAATTTATTTCTACTTGTCTAATATCTCATCAGGTGGGATAAAAAATGTAAATGATCCCAAAGAAGATGATAGCTTCTTGGGAATTGGTCAATACCTGCTTTTTACTCGAGAAGCTTATAATAAAATTGGTGGTCATGAACGTATAAAAGGATCAATAATAGAGGATTATGCTTTTGCTCGAATTGTTAAGAAACAATTACATTCACTATATTACTTACCAACTTACAAACTAGTAACTGCCCATATGTATCCCGATTCTTTTAGACACAGCTGGACAGGTTTCAAGAAGGTTTTATATGCTGGAACTAAATTAACCCCAGCAAAAAGGATTTTTTTAGTTCTTAATACAAATCTAGCAATAATTTCCTCACCTATACTATTAGTACTAACAGCTCTCTTTGCAGAATCTATTGTCTGGCTAATAGTTATGTCTTGCACTTATCTTTTACTTGCTTCGACCTTTGCAATTTATTGGAATAAAAAAGGAAGACATTTTTGGTTAACATATTTACTCTTTCCATTATTGATGTCTGGGTTTATGTTTACATTAATTTCATCAACATTAGAATTAGTTTTCAGTAAAAAAACAACTTGGAAAGGAAGGAAATACGAACCTGATTTGAATGCTGGTTTAAATGGTAGCTATAAAACACATGACGATGAACACTTGAAAACTAACATTATTTCACTAAAAGAATAAATTATTTTCATTCTTGTCTTTCTTTTTTATGTTATACTCAAGGAATGATACTTCAAAGAAACTATTTATACAGCTAATTATTTATATCAAGAAATAATTCATCTTTATTGAAATTACTAACTATGATATCGTTGGATAATTTAAGGCTCACTAAGAAACTAAGAATTATCTTCAGGAGATATTTATATGGAAAAATTATGGCTATTGATTGTATGTTCAATTTACTTTGCTTTAGTTTTTGTATCACTTTTATATTATATAATAATTACAGTTGGGAAACGAGATCGTATTAGCGATCAGCTATTAAGAAGCTTGGCTACAGAACCTTTTGTGAGTATAATAGTTCCAACTTATAATGAAGAGAAAAACATTCAAAGATGTTTAACATCTCTACGTCAATTGAATTATTCAAATTTTGAAATTATTGTTTCTGATGGGGGATCAAAAGACAATACAATTTCTATTGCTAGACCATTAGCAAATCAAATTATTGTTGATGAAAAATTACCAGAGGATTGGATAGGAAAAAATTATGGTTGTCATCTAGGTTATAAAGCAGCTAAAGGATCTATTTTATTATTTACTGATGCAGATACAACACATTCACCTGATTCATTACGAATTGCTGTGAGCATGCTTTTAGAAAAGAAAGCAGGGCTTCTAACTATCTTTCCGTATCAACAACTCCAAAAGTGGTGGGAGAGCATTGTACCAATTCATTTCTTTTTATCGCATTTTGTATCTGGTGGTCCTAGACAAGTAAATGATCCAAGAAGAACACATAATTATGTAGCTTTGGGACAATATATGATGTTTTCCAGAGAAGCTTATGAAAAAATAGGTGGGCATGCTCGTTTATATAGGTCTATAATTGAGGATTATGCTTTTGCTCGAGTTATCAAAACAGAATTACAATCACTATATTATCTAAGAAGTAGTAAATTAGTCTATACACGAATGTATCCAGATTCATTTATGGATTGTTGGAATGGATTCAAAAAAGTACTTTATGCAGGAATTAAATTAACTCCACCACGTCGCATAGTATTTACTTTAATTTATATTTTCTGGGGTATCCTTTCACCTGTAGCAATTGTCTTAACAGCAATTTATGCTGAATCGATCTATCTTATCATTGCACCTCCTATCTCCTTAGGCCTATTAATACTTACTTTTGTACTAGTTTGGACAAATAAAGGAAGACATTTTTGGATTACCTATTTGTTCTTCCCAATTTTAATGATAGTGTTTATTATCTCTGTTATTGCTTCCATGGTTGAAATGGTTGTAAGAAAAACCACTACTTGGAAAGGAAGGAAATATACTCCCGATTTAAATGCTGGATTAGAAGATGGACAACAAGTACAATCATCGACTAGTCATCAAAATATCTTTGAATCAAATCTCTAATTTCTCTCTCTTTCTTTTCACTGATTAATAATTTCCAATTTTCTTTTTAATATTATTTCTTCAGTAAAATCATATCTATTGTTATACTTATTTTGTTTCCAAATGTCTTGAATATTTTCAAAAGTTAAATCCGCGATTATTTTTTTAGTATTGATTCTCATAAGGATTTCTTTAGTAAAAGGTCGTTTTGAATTTTCGAAAGTTATTGTTTTTAAGAACTCATTAATTTTTTCACTATTTAATGCAGTACAATAAATCAAAGCATCAATGTAAGAATCAAATCCAATATAGTAGCAAGTATCATCAAAAACAACAGGTTTATTATCTATAGGCGGAACCAAAACAAATTTCCCTCTTTTATAAAATCCTGCAATAGCTACTTTATAATTTTGAAACGAATACTCCCCAACACCAAAGACTGAAAATCTATTTCCTGATTGATAAACTTTAGATTTTCTTTTTTGGAAATACGTTAAATGGTTATTCAGATACTGCCATGTTTTGGGGTATAAATCATTGAAATTCTTCACATCCTCTTTTAATGTCTTTTGTGTTAGAAGTAGTTTCCTAGAAGTTTTTTTAATTTCGAAATCTTTCAAATCTGATCCTTTTAATAAAGGATATAATAATTGATTTTCTATAATGACTCTTTCACCCAATTTATTTTCAAGAAAATCAGTATCTTTTTGCGCTAATTCCAAAACTTTCGCACAATCATGCTTAATTCCCTGTCTCCAAACAACTGATGAATATCCATCGATATCTTTGATTGAATTATACCTATCAATATTAGAAACAAATTTCCCATATACCCAACCAAATTTGTTTATTATTTTAAATGGGTTATGAAAATTACTAACTATACAAGTTTGACAAGTGGATTCTTTGTCAATATCAGCTAAGAATAGAGCTGCATCACATTTCTTATTGAAGACTTCTGCAGCATCGAATTTAATTGCACGTATATTGTTTAATGGATAAGTATGATTATATAATTCTTTCAAAATATTTCGAATAACACTCTCTTTACACAATAAAGCGATTTTACACTTATGATTACTGAAAGTAGTAATAAGATTCGCTATAATAAATTCCGTAATATCAAAATTACTTTTCCCTGTAAGTGCTTCTAATCCCTTGAATCCTTTTCTGTTTGATTTTTTGGGTAAATTATTTGACTCAAGAACAGAAAGCTCAGAGTTTGTTATCCAGGGAGGATTACCAACAATTAAAATCTTTAATGTTTGATCATTAAGAAGCTCTTCTGCAAAATTGTGGATGAAAAAATCATCATGATGGATTTTTATTTGAACTGGTAACTTTTTTCTTTCTACAATAATTCGTTCAATTAATTGTAGTAAAAAATTCCAGATGTGTTTTTCTTGTATTTCAATACCATAAAGATATTTTACATTAGAGAAATAAGCTAAGGATGCTAATAAAAAATTTCCATCACCAAATGTGGGTTCTAAGATAACATCTGGTTTAAAATCCAATTGAGAAATTATTTTATATATTTCATTTACAAACCATTGAGGTGTTTGGACATCTCCCCAGCTTTTATCATTTGTTGAAAATGTTTCATATATTTGTAATCGTTTATTTGTATATTCTATGAATTCTTTTAATTTAGAGATTGATTTGAAAAAATCTTTTAGTGTAGTAATTTCTTCAATGCTTTGATTAGCAGAATCGAGCGATTTTGTAGACAATGTTTGAATAAAATGGTTTATCGTATTACATGCATCCCAATTATTCAACTTATATTATCACTCCACAAACCATTTTAAAAAATGGTTGATATAATGTTTCTATACTGTTATATGTAATCTTTATCTAAATTTTCGAATAAATAATTTGCGTATTGACCGACGAAAAGATAATAAATGATGAATTAAAAGTAAATAATGGTGGACTGGTGCTCTTTACGAGCTCCTTCTTTATAGGGTGTACAAAAAACAGGTCTCTGAGTTGATATACATTGTCTAGTATACAAGATGCCGAAAAATATGTTAATGAGTTGAAGAGCGCGAACTTAGATGATAGAAGTAAAGCTATTGATACTTTAGCTCAATTAGGTCATACAGAAATAGTTGATTTTTTAATTGATCTATTGACTGATGCACATCATCGATTGGTAAAAGAGGGTGTTTGTAAAACGCTCGGAAAAATTGGTGATAAACGAGCTGTTGACGTATTAATAACTGCACTAAAAGATGAGAATGAAAGTGTGCGCTATCAAGCTGCTATAGCACTAGGACAGATTCAAGATAAAAAAGCAATACCTCCTTTATTAGAAATCTTAGCTAAAAAAGGTGATCCGTTGGTAAGGTCTGAAGCAGCAAAAGCTGTAGGGCTTATTGGTGATCCAAGTGCTCTTAAGATATTATTAAATATCTTGAAAAATGAAGATGATCGTTTCATCAAATATCATTCTGTTACATCTTTAGGAAGAATTGGTGATAAAAAAGCAATCAAAGAATTATCTAAAATTGTAAAAGAATCTGATGATGAGCGATTAATTCTAAGGTCAATTGAAGCAATAGAATCTATACAAAAAACAAATAATATGAAAATATCTGCTTCCTAGTCATTTAATAAAAAATTAAAAGAGTTAATTCAAAAGAATTAAACTCTTACTTTTTCCATCCTTTTGGAGAAATAAAAGATGGTTTTACTAATCGTTTCTGTATGGTAATTGAATCTATTAGTTCAATATCATTTTTTTCAAGTTTAAGATTAATGGAATTAAAATTATCTTGCAAATGACTTTCAGTAACACTTTTTGGAATGGGAATCGCCTCTTTTTCCATTATCCAAGCTAAAGAAACTTGATATGGACTGACTTTATGTTTAGCTGCTACTTGTAAAATCTCAGGAACCTTTCTTATTTGACCATGCATGATAGGATAATAAGCTACTACCTTAACATTCTTGCTTTTGTGGTGTAATAATAGTTCCTTTTGTTGTAACCAAGGATGCATCTCTATTTGATTAGCAATTATGGGGCTCTCACATAGAGATAATGCTTTATCAATAAGTTCTGGAGTGTAATTTGATACAGCTATATGTTTAATCTTATCCATTTTGATCAATTTATTCATTTCCTTAAATGTAGCTTCAACATTTTGAAATTTAAAAGGCCAATGAAGATATAATAGATCAACATGATCTAATCCTAATCTCTCCAAACTTTTAACAGTGCTCTTGATGACTTTTGATGGTTTAAAATTAGATATCCAAAGTTTGGTTGCTATCGTTAAATCATCTCGAGAAATACCTGATTCCTTAATAGCCATACCAACTGTTTTTTCATTAAAATAGATTTGAGCAGTATCAATAAATCTAAAGCCAATCTGTAAAGCTTTTATTAAACCTTCTTTAGCTTTCTCTGAATTAGCAAACATAGTACCTAAACCAATTTTGGGTAATTCTATTGTGTTCATTTGTTTTCACCAAATATTAATCAATCACTAATATACTAAAGTCATGGTTAAATAATAAATAAGTTATTTAAAAAATAAGAAAAAGAATGCAATGAACTATTATCAAATAAAAAAAAGTAAGAAGTAAAAAAAATAACTTCTCAAGTTTATTGCACAGGAACATTCCAACCATAAGGGTCTTTTATTCGTCCATATTGTATGCCCGTTAGAAGGTCATATAATTCTCTGGTAATATGACCAACTTTAAAGTCATTTATTATATAGTTCTTATTTTGATAGGTTAATTCACCTACAGGAGCAATTGATGCAGCCGTTCCAGCACCAAAAGCCTCCGTTAAATGATCATTCTTAATTGCTTTAAGAATTTCATCTATGGATAAGGGTTCCTCTTTCATTGTGTAACCATTATCTTTAGCTAGTTGGATTACACTCTCTCGAGTAACACCTCTCAAAATAGTTCCTTCAAGAGGAGCAGTATAAATCGTTTCATCCATGACAAAGAATTGATTCATGGTACCAACTTCTTCGACAAATTTATGATGAATAGCATCCAACCACATAACCTGACTGCAACCAGCATCGTGAGCTTTTTGAAGTGCGACCAAACTTGCTGCGTAATTTCCTCCAGTTTTTGCTTCACCAATACCTCCTTTCACAGCACGAACATATTCAGGCTCAACATAAATTTTGATTGGTTTAAAGCCTTCTTTAAAATAAGGTCCTACTGGTGATAAAATAACAAAGAAAAGATAATTTTTTGAACTTTTCAATCCTAATAATGGTTCTGTAGCAATTTCTGTTGGTCTAATATAAAGTGATGTTCCATAAGTATTCGGTACCCAATGTTTTTCCAATCCCACTAGTTTATGTAATGCTTTTAGGAAATATTCCTCAGGAAGAGGTTTCATAGCTACTCGTCGTGCTGATTCAGCAAACCGTTGAGCATTTCTATCGGGTCGAAATAATGAAACACCTTTAGTCTTCTCCTGTCTGAAAGCTTTCATCCCTTCAAAGATTTCTTGTCCGTAATGTAAAACCATCGCAGCTGGTGAGAGTGTTAAGGAACCAAATGGTTTAATCTGGGCATTTTGCCATTTACCCTCATTAAATTCAATAGTAAACATATGATCAGTAAAAATTTTGCCAAACCCAAGTTGTAGATCATCTTCTGGTTTGTGTCCTCTTTCTAATTCAGGTTTAAGTGTTACTTTTATCTCCATATTCTATCACCATGAAAACATCATAGTATCAATTAATTTTCGTTTTAAGTTTTAAAAACTATTTCATCAAAAAATCAAAATAAATGAAAAAAGAATAAAAAAGGAAAATTATTTCCCAGCAATAGTCATTTCTGAAAATTTAATTGAGGGAGTGTATATATTACCTTGATTATACTGATCATTGCCAATTGTATCTATTTTGTTTTGTAGTAAATCAAAGAAGTTTCCAGCGATAATAACATTGTTTACAGGTTGTGTTAATTCTCCATCTTCTATCAAGTACCCATGAGTTACTGTTGCATTTAATTGTCCACTAGTTGGTTTTGATAACCATTGACCAATTGTTCTTTCTACAAGAAATCCTTTCTTGGTATCTTTTATCATATCATCTAGTGAAGTTGTTCCTAATGATAAAATGAAATTATTTAACGATGGAACTGGTTGTGCATGATAGTCCCTGCGAGCATTACCTGTAGATTGAACTTTTTCTTTTTGTGCACGATAATTGTCATAAATAAAATTCTTCAAAATACCTTTCTCTATAATCGGTGTCTTTTGTAAAGGATGTCCTTCACAGTCAAATGGTCGTGTTCTAAAACCATTTTTCATGAGTCCGTCATCAACACAAGTAATTCGCTCATCAGCAATCTGTGTATCTCTTTTAGTAGCAAAGGTAGATCTACCCTTTTGATTAGTCTCAGAATTAATATTAGATCCAAGCATTAAACCAAAAATACTACCAAAAACCGAATTTTTCATAATAACAGGTAATTTTGTGCTTTCAATAGTCTTTGAATGAACGTATTTTAATGCTTGTTCTGCTGCGTCATCAGCAATAAATTGATAATCAAGTTCATTCCAATTCCTTTTTTGCTGTGATTGAAAACCAGTACTATCTCCTCCTTCAACAGCTTTAGTCATCATATAAGCATTAACCATTGACTCGTCTCGAGTAACTGTATCATGGTAACTATTTGTTATTGCATTATTGACCAATATTATTGAAAGAGAACCTCGAGTGACTCTAACTTTGCGATCATTTTCTGTAGCATAATTGATACCCTGAATAATTTTATCAGCAATTTTATCATATTCAAGTGTAGTTAATGTCTTGTCATAAATACCTTCGACTTTTGTGCTACCAAATTTTTGATTAAAACCAACCCAATTTGGATCTTCAGGAGTAACATTAGCAATTTTAACTGCTTTTTCAACAGCTGCTTCTACTTCTTTCTCAGTAAGTATAGTAGTAGCATGTAAACCTAATTTCTTTCCTTTAGCTACACGAATACCTAGACCTAATGATTCAACTGTTTTGTAACTTTGAATTTCATCAGCATGTTCAGCACTAATAACCTTAACTCGTTCGATATAAGCTTCAGCTTCATCCATACCAAGCTTCAAAGCTTTTTTAACTGCTAATTCGCCTAAATCAGTCATCTTTATCGTCCTCCTATGGTCATTTCACGAACACGAATGTGCGGTCCACCAAACCCAACTCTAGCAGCTTGATTTCCTTTTCCACACGCTCCGAAGTGACCAGTAATGATTTCTTTATCTTTTCCAACACCATCAACTGTTTTCAAAGTGTCAAGAATCGCTCCACTGATGATAACTCCTCGAACAGGTTCAGCAAGTTCACCTTTTTCGATCATGAAACTTTCTCCACCATTAAAGGTGAATGTTCCCATACCTGTTTCAACTTGTCCTCCTCCAGAACCTTTATTCTTAATATACACTCCATGATCAATACCTTCGATAAGTTCTTCAAATGTATGATCACCAGCTTCGATATAAGTATTAGTCATTCTAACAATTGGTTGATTTTCAAAATCTTGTGCTCTGGAATTTCCTGTTGGTGATACAGCTAAAACATCAGCAGTGTTTCTATCGTGAATATATCCCTTTAAAACACCATTCTCTAGAATGACAGTTTTTCCTTTTGGAGTTCCTTCGTCATCAAATGGAAGATGATATCCACCCTTCACTACACCTTCATCTATAATAGTAACAAGATTGCTAGCTAATTGTTCACCAAGTCTATCTTTCAAAGTTGATGACCCTGTGAATACTAGATCTGCTTCAGCTGCATGCCCAAAAGCCTCATGAGTTAAAATGCCAACTAATCTAGGATCAACGATTACTGGATATGTTCCAGCTGGTGGAGTAGAAGCTTTAGCTGATCGAATTGCCAATTCAGACAAGTCTTTTGAAAAATGATTCCAATCATCATGTTGGATTTTTTCATACCCAGCGCAAGCACCCTCACGATTTACAACTGTTTCCATATTACCATTTGAGACAGCTGTTACAATTTGCGCTAAACCTACTGTTGGTACCTGTAATCGTATTTGAGAACCATCTGAAGCAATGAAAAATCTATTATCAATTCCTGAACCCATAACTGTTATTACATTTTTTATCTCATCATTGATGAAAGCTGCTTTATTAGTTTCTAATAGAAGCTTTACTTTCTCTTCTGGTGAAACATCATTGGGATTGATCTTAGTAGCCACTATTTCCTTTTTCTCAACTACTTCTTTCTCAGCAAATTTTCCTCTAACGCTTTCAAATGATTTAGCCAATTTGATAGCATTTTGTAGAGTTTTATCAATATTTTCTTTGGCTAAATTACTTGTAGAGGCAAAACCTACTGCGTTATTAATTACAACACGAATTCCGAGACCACCAAAATTTCTTGATTTATAATCCTCTAAAGATTTATTTTCAACACGTATCTCTTCATTATTATATAATTGATAACGAAGATCAACGTATGATGCACCCAATTTGAGTGCTTTATCAAGAATTTTCTCGGACTCGAGTTTATTAATGGTTTCTTCAAACTCAGTCATAATAATCACATAATCCGAATTATTAACTATCATTTTGAAAGTTTCTTTGCTGTTATAAGGGAATTTTGGTTATTCTTGTAAAATTCACATTTTATTTTAAGTGAATTTATTATTTCTTAATCAACAGTACATTTTATTTGTTTAAATATTCCTCAATAGAAGCAATCGATATATAATGAAATATTAAAATAATATTGCTTCTATATTATAAGCAGTTACATGTATTGAATACTAATACTTTCAAATTTAATTGAATAAATAAAATATAATTGGGGATTATTATGTCTACCATACCCAGAAATACGGAGTTTAACAGAAACAAAGTTATTGCTTTCATCGCTACTGTTTTTTTGGTTCCATTGATTGTGTTACTGATTTGGCTGTATGATCATTATTTGATTGCTTTTCTGATATTCCTTATTATTTTCATTTTAGTTATAGCAGCTTTAATTACAAGAATAGTTAAACTCATAAGTAGAAAAAGAAAGCAAAAAAATCATGTTCGAATTGAGCAACAAATACTTAGAAATTACCAAGAAGTAAATGAAAATACTAGAGAGCTTATTTTTGATGGAAGAGACCAATTGACATTAAGTCAAGAAACACAGGCAAAAGAAAAATTATCGATTAAATTACTACCATATAGCTACAAAGGAAATATTGAAAATCAAATTTGTATGATAACAAAAAATCCCTTTAAACAAAATGATAAAATTATTCAATGTCCTATCTGTTTATCATTATATCAAGAAAAATATCTTATTGATTGGCTAATAAGGAAGAATATTTGTTCTGTTTGTGGGGAAAAATCATTTCAGATTAAATAGTTTGATTCTAATAAAAAGAAGAAAATAAAGGAAACTTTCTATCTGTTAAATGATATTATAACAAGTAAGTTTCTTGGGGATTTATTATGCTAACGAAATATGAAAAAAAGAAAAAATATGGCTGGTTGATTATTCTAATTGTTATAGCAATTGTAGTAGGGTTTGTTTTTCTATTCATATGGATGTTTACTTATCGAGCTTTATATTTTGTGTTTATTTTTGCAGGATTAAATTTGTTTGGTATGGCTGGAATATTTTTGTTACTTATTCAACTTGATCGAGCTAGAAAAGAACGTTTACTAAGAGATTATGCTGCAATAGAATCTGAGAAGCAAGTGATAGTTCTAGAACAACCAAAAGTGGAGATAGATCAAGAATCAAATGATTTTAATAATGAAAAAGAGAAAGATGAAATACGTCAAAAGACCTCAGAATTAATCTATTCAGGTGATAAGAAAGGTAAAAAATGCCAATTATTAGGAGAGGAATTCAATACAGAAGATACTGTTATTCGATGTCTAATCTGTGGTTCTTTATTCTTGCAAGATAATTTAGTAGAATGGTTACTAAATAATGATACTTGTCCGAATTGTAAAAGAAGTATTATAGAAAAGGAACATTCAGATGAGAATTAAGGTAAGAGTTTCCTTGCCTAAAAAATAATAAAAAATCACATAGAAAAAAGAAGAATATTCAGTCTTCTTTTATAGCTAAAATATCATGAGCTTCTTTTAGCTTTTCTATGATAGGTATTCCTTGAGGACACTTATCCTCACACTCACCACATTCTATACACGCAGTAGCATTTTTTCCAGGGAACATAGGTGAATTACCAATTGAATTATAAAAATCCTTGGCTTTTTCCCATCCATAAACTTGCCAATGTATTAGTTGTTTTAATATTTGTGTAATGCTTACTTCCTGTTCACAGGGTAAACAATACCCACATTGTGTGCAAATCAAGTCTGAAAGTTGCTTATATACTTGGCTAATTTTGTCTACTCGAATCTTTTCCTCTGAATTTAAAGTGATTTCATTTGCTGATGCAAAAGCTAGATTATCAGCAACCATTTGTTCTGTGTTCATTCCTGAGAGTGCTAGTGAAACATTAGGATTACTCCAAACGAATTTGAAAGCTAAATCAGTGAAAGTTTCCTTTCCGGGTGTCAAACAGTTTACCAAATCTTTTGGTGGTTCTAAAGCTAATCGACCACCCGCAACAGGCCCCATTATACATACACCAATCCCTTTCTTTCCAGCATGGTTTATTGCTTCAGTGTAATTTTCATCTAAAATATTTCGTTGTAAAAGAATAGATTCAAATTCATTTGTATCGAGAAGATCAATGACATTTTCATTTTTATCATGCGATGAAAAACCTAAGTGTTTAATTTTACCATCTTTTTTTGCTAATTTTGCTTTTTCTAAAAGATCAAATTTCAATACTTTATTTTCATAAGTCTCTTTCTTTAAACCATGGAATAAATAGACATCAATTGTTTTAACTTGTAATCTCCCTAATTCTTCTTCAAGAAATTTATCAAAATCTTCTGGTGAATTTATCATTCGTAAGGGACTCTTTGTTTGTATCGCAACTTTCTCGCGATAACCATCTTTGAGTGCCTTACCAACAATAACTTCACTTTGTTGTCTGTGATAAACATATGCTGAATCAATATAATTTATTCCACCATCAATACCTTGTCTGATTATTTTTACAGCTAATTCTTCATCAATTAATGAAGGATCTTTTGGATCAGTTGTTGGGAGTCGCATAGCGCCAAATCCCAAAATAGATGTTTTTATTCCAGTTTTACCTAAAGTGCGATAATTCATTTTTCCTTACACCTATGTTTAGTTAGTTTAATCAAATTTATAATTTCTGGAAAAGATTCTAAAGCTATTAAAACCATTAGTATAACTTGAAAAGTTATTAATTAAGCCAATATTCGGAGAATTTGAAAATTGTCTAAAATTGCTTTAATAACAGATGGCAGTTGTGATTTACCAAAAGACTTAATCGATAAGAATAAAATACATGTAATACCGTTTCGAGTAAATTTTGGTGAAGAATCATATAAAACCTACGGTGATTGGGGAACTCTTACAAAAGAAGAATTTTACCAAAAATTACGTACTTGTATAGATTTTCCTACAAGTTCCATTCCAGCTCCCAAAGAAATTCATGATGGATTTAAGGAAGCACTTTCCGATGCTGATTCAGTTATAGCTATTTTCCTTTCCCAAAAATTCTCAGGTCTTATTCAATCTGCTATTAAAATCAAAGAGATGTTTCAAGGTGAAGATATTACTATAGTTGATTCACAAGTAGCAACATCTTCTCTTGGAGCATTAGTCTTACATGCAGCTAAGATGATTGAACAAGATTATTCAAAAGATCAAATATTAACTGAATTAAATACTTTGATTCCAAAAGCTAAGTTGGTAGCTGTTCTTGACAGTGTTAATGAAGTCTATCGAAGTGGTCGAGTTGGTTGGTCTAAGAAATTCTTGGTTGTATCTTTACAAATTAAACCTATTGTTAATTTTAAGGATGGCTTAATTGTTCCTGGTGGAACGCTTTTTGGTCGCAAGGAAGTTGTTAAAAGGTTGAAATTTATTGCACCAATAATAGCTAAAAAAGCTATTACTGATAATATTTTCATATGGCATGTTCAATATAAATCGGTTGCTCAAGAAATCTATGATATTATGGATGCTAATAACTTTTTAGACAAAGAGATAAGAATTCAAGAAGCTGGACCAGTGGTAGGCACCCATGTAGGAGAAAAATCTCTTGGAATAATGTATATTGGTGATTACGAAAAGAAATGGTTAACTAGAATGAAAATATAAGATTTGTATCTATTGAAATTTAAATTAATTATTAGTTTATTGATTTCCAAAAATTTCCAACAATAGTGATTTAGATGAAAAATAATAATGAAAAATATAATGCTCAAAATAATTATTCATCCTTAGATGAATTTATTTTTGAGTATAAAAGGGATGTACCAAATTTTTATGATGAAAATGAATCTATGATATATGATATTCCTGTAGATGGTGGAACCATTAGAGTATATCATCATAAACCTCAAAATATAACCGCAAAACGACCAATTGTTTTTCTACCTGGTTTTGCTACCACACCAGAAATTTGGAGCATCTTTCATAAAACACATCATGGTAATACTGAATATTACCATATAGAAACCAGAGAAAAAAATTCCGCCCATATAGAAAGAAAAAGAAAAACTGATTTATCAATAAATCGATTTGCTTTAGATGTAGCAAAAGTAATTAATTTTTTTGGCCTTGATAATAACGATTATGTTCTCTTTGGTACATGTTTATGTGGTGGAGTTGTTTTACATGGTTTAATTAATAAAATCTTGAACCCACCTACAACAATTGTTTTTGATCCCTTTGTTAAATGGACTCAAAGTCGATTTCTAATTAAATTTATAATGCCAATACTCCCCCCGTTTATGTTAGGTTTAATTAAATACCTCTTAGCAAAAATACTAATTTCCAAAATGAAGAATGAAGTTCAAAAGGAGAGGGATATGGCTGTTGTAGATAGTGCAATTCCTTGGGTTTGGAGAAAATTTAGCATACAAAATCTAAAGCATGATTTAACAAATGATCTGAATAAAATTACTAATGAAGTTTATGTTTTTCATGGACCTAAAGACAAATATCACCCGGATGAAGTTTTTCAAAATATTGCTAAGGAAATTCCTAAAGGACATTATTTTCAAATGATTACTTCTGATGACTTGAGAGAATTATTAGCTGGAGTAATTGCTACTGAATATTCTAAAATAACTAAAAATAATGATATTCCTAAAACTCTAGAACCTTATGAAGTAGTATTAAAAAGAGGTTAACCTTTTAATCGTTAACCTTTTGATCTTTTTCTTCCACTAAAATTACTCCTCCAGTTTTACCTATTCGATATTCTTTTCCTTTAAACATATCTATGAATGACATTAGAAATTTGGGGAATATTGCTAGAGTAATACCCAAAATAAAAAGGCCTAAAACAAATCGGCTATCCATGCCTATAAGTACAATCCATGGTGGAAAGAAATTAAAGAAAAAAGCTATCGGTACACCAATAAAAATCGCTAGAAATTGTGCGGGACGAACATATCGTAAAAGTATTATAAAAATTGCTGTGCTTACTATGAAAATCAAAAGAATAATTGGGTTTGCTATTGTTAAGAAACTCACTAATGCTGCGATTCCTCTTCCACCTTTGAATTTTAAGTAGATTGGATAGTTATGGCCTAAAATTACTGCTATTGCTACAAAAATATAAATCAAATCATGTGGTGTTATTTCCCAATAGGTGCCTGAACCAGCTAATGGAGTATTATTAAATGGTAGAGTTAAAGCTAAAATTATACATAATAATCCTTTAGCAAAATCTAAACCACCTGCAAGTATGCCCCAGTTAAAACCGGTTCTAATCATGGTATTTAATCCCCCTACGTTCTTATTCCCTATTTCTCTAAGATCCTCTCCTGTTCGTAATTTTGTAACTATATAAGAAAAAGGAATTGACCCTATAAAATATGCAATTACTGGACTAATTATAATCCATACCCAATGTTCGATAAATGACATAAACTCACCAAATTATAGATCTTTAGTATTTTTGAAATTACATTGACAAATCACTTAATAACAATTATTCTTAAAATCTATCATGTTAAAGAAAAAATCCTTCTATATCATTACTTAAAGAAGTATTCGAATGGTTTTCTTTATATAGAAGAATATTAATTGTGTATATAGTAATATACTCTCATATAGTATTTTCCTATCTTATAAATACTCTCGTGAGAGTACAAATGATTTTCTGGGTGTCGAAAATGTCTGAGAAAAACACTATTGATTCAACTATAAACCTAAATATCACCGAAAATCACAACCTTCTTTATTTTAATATACCTAAAACTGTCATCCAAAAATTAGACATAACAGAAAACGATCTCTTAGAATTCGATGTACGTGAGAAACATTTTTTCATTCGAAAAAAAGGTTCTCAAAAACTACCGAAAGATGTAAAACATAATATCTTTACTGGTTTATTAGTTGAACGTAATATCACTCGGAATAATACGGTCCTTCGGACAAATCTTCCAAAAGAAGTGGCTCTCCCTTTAACCATTCAAAAAGGTGATCAGGTAGAGTTGACCATTAATGATAATCTCATTATAGGTCGAAAAAACAAACAATAATAAATTAAAAATGAATATTGACAGGAGAATGAATATTGCGCATTCGAGAACGAATTATGGTGACATTCATTGTTTTACTAATTCTTCCACCCGTGGTAATGATTTCAGTATCAAGCATTCGTATCAGTCGAATATCGAAAGATAATGCTAATGATTCTTCTAATGCATTACTCGTAGAGGAGTTAGAGAGCCTTCAACGGTTATCATCAGATGAGTCGTTGAAAATTGATGAGTTGTTTGGTCAGATAGTTGCTGAGGTAACAATGCTAGATACGTTTGCTGAACAACTGTTTAACGAGGAAATAGTTATTTCACCGTATCAATCATATTGGTGGGATAAAGATTTAGAATTTACTGAAACTGGTAGAAGCATACCTGGTATATATTATGATGCAGATTATGACTCTGATATTTCCTTTGATGCTAGTTGCTATTATATGCCAAGAGATAAAATAACAAGTGCTTTAGGTGGAGATCCATTTAACTGGACACCAGAATTAGAATATTTGCTAAATACTTCATCAAATCTTGATATTGCTTTTAAAAACATGGCAAATGCGAATCCAAATTATATTTGGATTTATGCGGCATTTAATGATACGACTTTTTCCTTATTCAGAAATTATCCTTACGATACTATGGAATGGACACAATATGATGAAAATGATAATCCTGTTCCACCAGCAGATGATTGGGATCCCCTTGATTATGACTGGTATACCAATGCAGCTTCAATAGATGATGATGGGACAGCTTTTACACCACCCTATTACGATCCTGCAGGTCTAATAATATCAGTTGGTCGCCCAGTTAGATTTGCTAACAATACTTTAATTGGCGTTGTAAGTGTTGATATAACAATTGCAACAATGCAACAAAGTATACTTTCACTAGATGTTAGTGATAATGGTTATGCTTTTCTTATTGATGCTAATGGTGATACAATTACCCACCCCGATCTTGTTGATGATTTTGTTCCAATAATAGATTTGGAAATGAGTGGAGCTACAACTCAAGAAAGAGCTGCTTATCAATTAATAATTAACGATATGAAAAGTGGTGGTCAAGGTTTAGCAAATTACACTGTTAACGGAAAAGAGTGGCATATCTCATATAACCCAATTGAAGCTTCAGGTTATTCATTAGCTTTAGTTGTACCTGAAGAAGATATCTTAGCACCAATAGAAGCTCTAAGAGATGATATCCTAAAAAGAAGTACAAATAACATAATGATATCTGTTGGTTTGTTAGTTCTTGCTTTAGCTTTAATCATTTTTGTTTCAATTAGTGTATCTCGAAGAACTATTGAACCAATTCAAGATTTTATTGACTTTTCAAAACAAATAGCTAAAGGAGACCTTTCAAGAGATTTAGATGCGAATGCCGCACTGCCTCGAGAAATTCAAGGGTTGCATAATGCCCTGGATGGATTACTGACTGCTTTACGATTTGGGAACTCGGATTATTATGGTGGTAATCTAGATTTGGCTTACAATAACTATCTTAAGGCTTTGAAACTTTTTGAAACAACTAATGATCAAGCAGGAATTGGTGTCTGTCTTAACAACCTTGGTAATGTTTATCGAGAATGGGGCGATTTAAAAGAAGCAAAGACTTTCTATGCCAGAGCAATTAAAGTAGCTGAAACATTACAAGATAAAGCAGCCTTAGCTTCAAGATATAACAACTATGGATTAATTTTACTTGATTCAGGAGCATTTGAAGAAGCTCGACAATATGTTGAAAAAGCACTTCAATTCAATGAAGAACTAGGACGACCTCGTGGAAGAGTTCTCAGTTTGAATAATCTTGGATTGATTCACTTCAAGTTGGGTTCAGTGAAATTAGCCTTCCAATATTATGAAGATGCTCTAAAATTAGCTAAGGATGATGATTTCATCCGTGGAGTTGCACACAGCTATCTTAACTTAGCTATGTTTTATTTAGAACAATACGATATTCATAGCTCTAAATCTCATATGGACTTGGCATTACAGAATGCTAAATCTGTTAACGATGTTTTGCTTGAAGAAGAAATTCTTGAAAGAATGAAATTAGTTGAACGAGACCTTGGTGATGATGCAAGTCAAGATCAAATAAGAAAAACACTTGATGAATTACGAACCAAAGGTTCCCCACAAAAAACAGTTCTATATGTTCTAGATTACAGTGGTTCTATGAGCGGTTCAAGAAATAGAGCATCTATACGAGGTTCTATTGATTTGTTAGATGCAGCGATTAAGGATAAAGATTCTGTAGGTATTATTACTTTTAATACTCAAAGTTCTATTGTTCTACCTCTAGCACCAGTTAGAAATAATCGATCAAGAATGAAAGGTATTTTTCAACAATTAACACAACCAAACGGTAATACAGCGTTATGGGATGCAATTACCATGGGAATTAATCAACTTGAACAAATTAGTGGAACTCAAGAATGGTTAGTTGTTTTAACAGACGGAGAAGATAACTCAAGCAGAATAACTTCTCGAGATGTTATACGTCAAATAGAGAAACTCAAAGCTGGGCTTAATTTTGTTGTTATAAGCGTAGGCGATATTGGACAAGATGAAGCTATTTTGATGAGTTTATGTGATACAGTTAGTGGAACTTTCATAAAAATAACAGGAGCACAAAGTGTTCATAAAGAAATTGAGAAAGCTTTCAAGACTGTAGGTCAATTAATGTCCCAAGCTCAAGTATCAGTAGAGGGTTTGGTGTTAGATGATTTGTAGGTGATGAAAAGTTGGGAATTAGAAATTTCATTAAAAGTAGAAGCATTCGCTCGAACATTATGGTAAGTTTCGTTATTCTATCAATACTCTTTATTGGTGGAACAGGAGGTTTATCTTACTTGCTATTCAAACGAGCAGGTGACTTGACAATTACAGATAGTGTAAATGCACTTGAGGAACAAATAAAAGCCAATATTGGAATCACCGCAAAGAAAAATGCTGAAATCATCTTTCAGAAATTATCAAGTGCTGAAGCGATGGTTAGATATATGGCTAGTGAACTTGAATATGTTTTTTCAACTAATAATCGGTATGGAGATAGAGATGTCTTTTACGATTATTGGTTTGATAATACAACTGGTAACCCAAGTCTTAATCCCGATGATACTCACTGGGATAGTGCATATGGTGTTGATTTAAGCTGGGATTATGCAAGTTACTATTTTACAGGATCAACTTCAGCCAATTATCAAACATTAACATCTCAGCAAAACTACACACTCGAAACAGTTGCCAGTATGGATTATGCTTTCCAAAATATCCATAACCAAGCACCAGAATTCAGATGGTTATATATAACTATGCCATTTGATGGTGTTGATTTATTTATTAACTATCCAGGAAGTAGTGTTGCAGGTTCTGATACGGATAGAGTTATCGATCCTTGGTCTCCAAGTACTGATGACTGGTATAGCGAAGTTAACACTGGCAGCTTTAATGATATCGTTTTCACTGCACCATACTATGACCCTATAGATGAAGTGCCTTTGATCACTATTGGTAGAAATGTTCGCTACACTGACAACTCGCTAATTGGAGTTATCTGTGGAGATATTTCGATTGAAACACTGGTAAACAAAATTATCAATGTGACTATTCTTGAAACTGGATATGCATCATTAATTACAAGTTCTGGTTCAGTAGTTGCTCATCCTGAATCTATTCCTGAAGGCGAAGACTTTCCAGTATTAGAAGATGTTGAAATTAATGAAGCAACTCATACATCAGCACTAAATGCAACAGCTCTCGCTCTCATTACTTCTGGTGGTTCTGGTATACTCAAGTATATTCGCGATGGTCAAGAAAGATATCTTGCTTACGAACCAGTTGGTAAAGGTGATTATATCAGTCTAATCATATTGCCAGTTGACGAAGCTCTTCAAGGGATTGAACCTGTAGAGAACCGTATGAACAGTGCTATAAAGTCTAACCTAAGTACAATTTGGATCATTGTTGGTGTAAGTTTTGCTATTGGTATCACTGTAGGTTTAATATTAACAGCTTACATAACAAGACCATTTACTCATTTAATTCAAGTTGCACGTTCACTCTCCACTAGAAGAGCTCGGAAGGATATAATGGAAGGATTGATGACAAAATTAGATCCAGAACTGCTGGCTAGTGAAGATGAGCTGGGAGAACTGACTCGAGCATTTAAAGGAATGATAGATTCGGTTCAAGAAGCTGAACGGGAGAAAAATCAATAAACTTCTCCCCCCTTTATTCTTTTTAGGAGCTAATTTCATGACATGGACTTTAGAGGATAGTAAATTAATCTATGGTGTAAAACGTAATGATATGCATTATCTTGATATCAGCGAAGAAGGTAAATTAGAATTAGTTCTTTATGGTAAAAAAATAACTTTTGAAGAAATAATTGATACTTTTGTTAAAAAAACTAAATATGAGGATGTTTCATTTGCTCTTAGAATTCCTCAATTGATTATCGAACAGATAAAGAAACTTCTCTTATCATTTAAGGATGCTCGATCTAAATATAATTATGCCGGAAAATACCTGCCAATTTATCCCATTAAGGTAAATCATTCAAAATTCATTATTGATACAGTTATTGCTGCTCATCCAAATTATAATTTTGAATCTGGAACAAAATCAGAATTTATTCTTTTACAACAAGCACTCAAAAAAGAGAAGCATCGTTTAATTATGTGCAACGGTGCTAAAGATAGAGAATTTCTTACTGCTATTAAAAATGCTATTGATAAAGGGTATAACATTTGTTTATCCATTGAAACCATTCAAGAATTAAAAGATACACTTGAGATATTACCTCGAGAAAATTATCAATTAGCTTTTCGAATTAAACCCTATGTAACACTTCATGGTCATTGGGGGGCTTCTAGTGGGAGAAACTCCAAATTCGGACTTTCAATTGGTGAATTAGTGGAAGTAGCTCAAATTCTGAAACAAGAAAATGCGACTCATCTTCTAACAACATTACATGCCCATCCTGGGTCACAAATAACTAATCTTGAAGATTTTAAAGGTTATACTGAATTTATGGCTGGTTTATTCATTGACCTTTATAAAATGGGCATGACAGAACTTAAAAACCTAAATTTTGGCGGAGGATTACCTATTGACTATGATAATAGATTAGATCCTGATTTTATGAGTAAATATGCAGAAATTTTCGTTAAAAATTTGGCTGAATTACTACCAGATTATCAACCCAACATTATGACCGAGTCAGGTAGAGCAATAACTTCACTCTCAACCATAGTAGTTGTAAAAACAATCGATAAATATTCAGTTTTTCCAAATAAAGGAGAACCTCAGATAAAAGATCTAGTCGATTTAAAGGAAAAAGCTGAAGAATTACTAGAGGTTAAATCATCAGCTGAAGTAATAAAAAATTGGACACTATGGGAAACAACAAAACCTTTCTTCAAATCATTACATCTACTATACGAATTTGAAGCTTTAACCTATTGGTTAAAACGAAATTTGCGTGAAAAATTTTTCTCCTTTGATGATCATCTTAAGTTAATGGAAAAGGATGAGGTAATTTATTTCTTAAAACCAGAACATGCTTTACAAGGAAACTTTTCAGTTTTTAATTCAGTTTGTGATATGGTTCTTGTTAAACAATATTTCCCTGTTATACCAATCGCTGATTTACATTTACAACCAGAATCCATCGTTCGTTTATTTGATATCACTTGTGATTCTGATGGAGAAATAGCTGTTTATAATCCTCCAATTTGTCAAGAAAAATTATTCACAGAAGATCATTATCTATTAACCTATCCAAAACCCATTACGTTGGGTGGTTTTCCTGTAGGAAAAATGGATGCACATAGTGATAATTATTTGGTCATCCCATTAACTGGATCTTATCAAGATATAATCGAATTTGATCATAATCTTTTAGGAGACTTACCTGATGTATTAGTAGCTTGTACCGAAGATGGTTGGACTATACAATTGATGCAAGGACCACAATCTATTGGAAAGATACTACTAGATGTTGGTTTCGATGTAATTGATGATGATGACCCTTATTTTGATAATGGTCGCCATGAAAAATCCTAGGGAAGCAACCTTCTTTTATTTTATTCTTTGAAAAATCCTATAAACAGTTAATTAGTTGAACGAAGATAATAGATAGCAAAATAATCAGAGTTGTTCGAATGACAGAGCTTGATAGTCTATTTAAAAGAGAAGGCAACAAAATTCTATTTGACGGAGTAGATTTGGAAAAAGACATTTCTGACATACATGGTACTCCAACTTATGTTTTCAGTGAAAGAAGAATTAAGGAAAATATTGCTAATCTAAAAATGTCATTCAAAAATCATTATCCAAACACAACTATTGCTTATTCACTGAAAAATAATTCCTTATTAGAAGTAAATTCAATTATTGCTGACCACTTGAGCAATTTTGAAATAGGTTCCATTTCTGAATTAAAACAAATTGAACAATTATCTTATGAAAAGAATAAAGAATTCAATATCATTTCAACAAATATTTTTAAATCAGACGAATTAATAGAAGCTATCTTAAATTATCCTGATTTTGATTCAGAGAAAATTTCTCAAAAAAACATTTACCAATTTATCGCTGTAGATTCATATCAAGATCTGAAGAATGTTGAGAGAATGGCTGTAAAATATAAACAAAAAATAAAAGTCTTAGTAAGAGTTAATCCAGGTTTAGCAATGGATGTAGATGAGACAATTTTTGCTTCAGCAAACATCACTGCTAAATGTGCTACAATTATTTCCGATATCCAACCAATTAAAGATGCAAGTGATGACCCAACAATTTCAATTTGGTTACCCGAAAGAGACACAAATCCAACATATGATTCAGCAGAACGATTAATTAAGGAAGTTTATGAAAGCAAATACCTGGATCTATATGGTCTCCATTGTCATTTGGGAAGTCAAATAACAAACATTGAATATTTCGATAGATTCTTTGAAGTTGTAACTCAATTTTTCAAATTAATGAATGAGAAATGGGCTGAAAAACTAAAGATTCTTGATTTAGGTGGTGGGTATCCTGTTGATTATCTTAATAATGGTAGTGTACCAAGTATAGATACAATTGCAAAAAGTCTTGCTAAAAATATCAAGAATTCTAAGATAACTCCAAATGTTATCATAGAAAGTGGGCGATTTATAACAGCCAGTGCTGGAATGTTATTAACTAAAGTAAACTTAACTAAGGAAAGCTCAACAGGGAGAAAGATAGCAGTACTAGATTTATCAGTCTATAGTGATTTGCTAGATATTTTAACCGCTAATTGGTACTATGATTGCTCTCTAGTAAATAAATTACCTAATCTTGAAGATGAGCAAAAAATAAATAATTGGGAGCTTGTTGGAGGAACAAATGATATTTTAGATAGATTAGATCCTAGAGTTAGTAAGTGCTCAAATTGCAATAAAATTCTCACTAATGGGTATGAAAGAATCTTTCCTCGTGAATTAGGAGTTGGTGATCTTCTAGCAATAAAAAATGCTGGTGCATATACTACTTGCTTTAACTCAACATACAGTGGCAAACCTTTCCCAGAAAAAGTTATTATTCCTAAAGAATAAATCCAATCCTTTTGATACTCTTAAATAATTATAAGATTAAATTTATCATGTTAATTCATTGCAAGGTCTATAAAATGGCTTATAGGGATAGACGAACACTAAACATTACTTTGCTGGTAATCATAATAGTAATTGTAGTAATTATTGCTACTTCAATAATTGTAACTAATGCAATAATCAATAATTGGGGTTTCTACGAAATCTTTACTGCTATTGGTACTGCTCTTGTAATAATAGGTGGGTTAGGTGTTTATACTTCATATGCTGGTGGGCAAGCTATAGGAAATTTGACATTAGACGCTCAAGCTCCTGAAGTAGCAATGGCTGAAGCGAGATACGCACGAAAAAGAAGAAATTCTACACCTATCATTAGTTTTATTATAATACTTGTTGCAATAATTTTTCTAGTAGTTGGATTGATTGGTATCTTTTAGAGATTAACCATCCAAAAATATCCAAATAATTAATAACTTCATTTTTTTACACTTGCGAACGTGAAGAGCAATGCATGAGGATTATTTTAAAGCAAATAAAAATCTCTGGGATGAATATGCTCGAATTCATTATGAGTCTGATAATTACAATGTAAAGGAATTTTTAGCAGGAGAAACTACTCTGAAACCTTATGAATTAAAAGAACTTAAAGAGATAAAAGGTAAAACATTGCTGCATTTACAATGCCATTTTGGTTTAGATACTCTTTCATGGGCTCGCGAAGGAGCAACTGTTACTGGGGTGGATTTTTCTGATGTGGGAATACGTATAGCTAAAAGTTTAGCTAAAGAAGTAAACCTTACAGCTAATTTCATTTGCTCAAATATTTATGATCTCCCAGATATCTTACATGAAAAATTTGATATTGTTTATACTTCTATAGGAGTTATTTGTTGGTTACCTGATTTAAAAAGATGGGCGGAAATCATTGCTAATTATCTTAAACCAGGAGGAATTTTTTATTTCGCAGAGATACACCCCTATTCTATGGTTTTTGATGAGGAACATGAAAAAGAATTAACTATAAAGTATGATTATTTTTACAAACCTGAACCATTGAAATTTATTAATGAAGGTGGGACCTATGCTGTTCCCGATGCAGAAATTCATCAAGAAAATTACGAATGGCAACATCCAGTCTCAGAAATACTTAATGCACTCCTACAAGCAGGTCTACAACTAGAATATTTCAATGAATTTCCATTTACTTGTTACAAAGCTTTTCCGTTTGCTGAAAAAGAAAAAGATAGTTATTATTATTTAAAAAATCAAAAAGCAGAAATCCCTTTATTATTTACTCTAAAAGCTAGAAAATGATAAACTTATAGGGTATTTTTCTCATCCCCAAAAGATTTTTATTTAGCTAAATTATTAGCTGAAGTTTGTAGCAATGTATTGATAGAATAGACTGCGTACTGATAATATGCGGATATTACAATCTTATCTATATAAGTTATGACTATAACTTATCAAGGTCTTTCATAAAAAAGAAGTGAGCGCGTATAAATTGGTTACAGAAGAATCTCGAGAGGAATTTAATAGAGAATTAGTAAAAACTCTACAAAAAATAGTTCATCCCACCAGATTAAGCCGAATTTATGATCGGGTAATTTCACATCAAACAAATCAACAAGATTTTGAACGACAGTTATATGTTTTAGGTGTTATTCAAGATTATATCAAAGAAATAGACGGTTTTCTAAGTGAGAGATGAAACTCATAAGAGTTAAGTTTTCATAATAATCACTTTTTTTCATTTAATACTAAATGATATTAGATTTTACTTAGAAATTAGTCTCGAAAAATTCCAGTCAATAAATTTCGAATTATAATGAATCTTTATTTCGTTTTAATATACTCAAATTAATTTAGCATAATTTTTATTATTTAGAATACATTATTAAAATGAAATGTCAAATGATTCTTTTTGCTCCGGTAAATATACTATTGCTTCTATAACTCCAACGATATGTCAGTTAATGGAGATAAAAAAACCTGATATCTCAGAAGCATCAGCAATAAATGAAATAATTGAACTTGCGAAAAAAACGGTCAATTCAAAAATAGACAAATGCTTGGTTTATGTTCCAGATGGAATTGGCTTAAATTTCTATAACAAATACAAAGAGAAATTTCAACCAGTAGAAGAATATTCTTCATATGATATAGATTTATGTTCAATTTTCCCCCCCAAAACACCTGTTTGTTTTGCCTCTATGTTTACAGGAGCCATGCCTGTTGTTCATGGAATAACGGAATATATGAAACCAATTTTAAAATGTGAAACTCTATTTGATGCTTTTGTAAAAGCAGATAAGAAAGTAGCAATAATAGCTGTTAGAAATTCTAGTTTGGATATTATTTTTCAGGAACGTAAAATTGATTATTATTGTGAGGAATATGATCCAGAAGTGATTTTGAGAGCAATGGAATGTTTAGTCGAAGATGATTATGATTTAATTGTCGTTTATCAACAAGAATATGATGATGCTTTACATAAAACTTCGCCTGAAAGTGAGGAAGCTCTTAAAGCTGTTGACAATCATATATTTCAATTTACTAAAATAGCAAAATTAGTAGAGAAAGTTTGGGAGAAATATAATCGTTTAGTTATTTTTACACCTGATCATGGTGCTCATTTTGATCAAGAAAAGGGTATTGGAATTCATGGCGAGAATATTCCTGATGATATGTTAGTTAAGCATTTCTTCACAATAAAGCAGGGAATATAGAATAATACCCTAACCTCTTTCTTTATTATCTTAGATTTCAGCTAGTTGAAACTTAAGAAATTGAAAAACAATCTCTATATCTTATTGCATTATATGTTAAGTATTGATTTATGCAATTTTAATCCCACACCAACCGCATAATACTCCAAACTGCATGTGGTAGATCCTAAAAGCAAAAATATATAGAAGGACTTTTAGTCCTTCTTTTTACATTTACTATCTCTTCTAAAAATTATTCATATAAAAAAATGAAATAATAATAGAAGAGAAGGATTTGTTACCTTCCCATCAAATTATTATTTTGCCTGTTTTGCTAGTATTATTTTTATTGGCTTAATTTCGGTGTTTTAGAACTGTTTGGGGTAATTTTCTTTTTGCTTTTGAGTGTTCTTTTCTTCTTATTATGGATATATTCCTTAATGGAATTGATATAAGCTTTATAATAAGGCGACTGATTTAACAACCATCTGCGAATAGCTAGTCTGAATATTCTAGCAAAAATTCGTGCTACTGAATAATATTTCTTGATATCTTTTAGATAATCATTAAAAGTATGTCTTTGATAATGGAGAATTTTTTCGCTCTCTGTAGTATCCATAAATCCACAATGGAATGGTTCATTACCAAAAGCTTGATCCGGAAGCCTTCCTATCCCCATCATATCTAATATTGTTCCAACATATTCTTTATAGGATACTCTGCATTCTGGACCACCTGCAATATGTAGTATTTTTCCCCAGACATCATCATTTTCAATAGCGTTTACCAAAGCAAAGCCAGTATCTAAAGTGTGACATATTTCAATAGGTGTGTCTAAAGGCACATCAAACATTATTGGATCAGTTCCCTGATCTAATGGTGGTATAGCTGCAAATCTAAAGATAGCATAATTGATACCCGATTCTTGGATCATACTTTCACATTTAATCTTATGACGAGCATAGTGATCATGTGAACTTGGATTTATCTGATCATCTGTTTTTATAATATACTCAAATCCTTTGGCTCGAACATCACCGTAAATTGCAACAGAAGAACTGAAAATTAATTTTGGCTGTTTTGCTTGTTTCTTTATTGCCGTAATAATATTTCTCGTTCCACCAACATTAACTGGTTCAGCTATTTCAGGTCGATTATTAGCTAGTGGTGGAATAATTGCCGCTAAATGTATAATGACATCTACATCTTTAACCGCTCTTTCAACATCAGCAATCTTTCGTAAATCTCCCCAAATAATTTCAATCTTAGATTGGTATTTCCTATATTTCTTAGCTTTGAGTTTATTTGCACGAGTGGGTATATCAAAACATCTTATTTGATGTTCTCGTTTAATTAATTCTTTTAATGTACTTGTTCCAACATTACCAAATGCACCTGTAAGTAAAATTTTCACTTTTACATGCCTCCAATGAATTGCCATTTTTCTTTTGAAGGGTGACTTGTTTATACTGTTTCATTGATGCTATGTTTGTGCATGTAAAATACTAGGGTAAAATTAAAACCCATTTTACACCACCATGAATTGTTGGTATAATTAGTAACTTTCATAATGATTAGCAATTAAAGCTAGTTTTCTGTTTTTTTATTGGTGGTAATAATAATTGTTTCGAGGTTTCAAAATTAGGACTTGAGCCTAATAAGTTAGACCTCTAACTAATAATAGTATCAAGTTATATATAAACTTTAGTAAAAATATCATAGTAAAATTCGAGACAGACTAGTTAGAGTAGAGCAAAAAGAGCATATTTAAACTTTAATTGAATAATAAATGTGTGATTTATTATGAAAACAACCACAGTAGGTAAAAGGGGAGTAGTTTTTAGTTTTGATGATTTTTCCACGGACACATATTTTTGCCCTACAAATGTCTATGTTATCAATGGTAATAAGCATATTTTCATTTGTGATACATTCCTAGGTCCAGAATCAATGAGTGGGGTCAAAAAATATATCCAACAAAATTTTGGCGATAAACCAATAATCATTTTTAATTCGCATTATGATTATGATCATCATTGGGGAAATTGTGCTTTTGAATCAGAGATGATTCTAAGTCATAAACTTTGTAAAGAAACCATTGCAAAACAAGGTGAAAGTGATTTAGAGAAATTTAAGAAGTGGCTTAGAGGAGAGGTTAAAATCGTTTTACCAACTGTTGTTTTCGATCAAGATTATAATTTTCAGGATGAAGGTGTTCTTTTTTTCCATTCTCCTGGTCACACTGTAGATTCCTCAAGTTGTTATGATGGGTGGGATAAGATTCTATTTGTTGGTGATAATATAGAGGAACCAATACCTTATATTCGTTCTAATATGGTCGGTGTTCATAAATATATTACTAGTCTAGAAAACTATCTTAAATTTGATTTTGACACTCTAATAGTTGGTCATGGTTCAATAGCTAGTAAAGAGCTTCTTCAACAGAACTTAGATTATTTAAAGGCCTTCCCTAATTTAGTTGCCCAGGTTGATCTCGAGAAGAATGGCATAACATTTTACAAAACACATTTACAAAATCTCTCAACTTTAGCTGAAGAATTAGTAAAAGATGGAGATTTTAAAGGAGCAATATCATATAATCAAGAGTTCATTGATTTAGGTTTAAAATATAATCTAATTGAAAAAGAAACAAAAGATAGATTTGAAGAAAAAATCAATGAGATTAAGAGAAAATTAATTTAATGTTTATTAGATTTATCCAATTATAAATTGAAGTGATCATTATGAAAAGAAAGGGTTTAGCTATTGGGATAATTTCCATTTTAGCTATATCATTTACTTTAACATTTACTTCTTTATTTCTTATAAAAAATATTAATCACAGCGGATTATCTTTTACAGATGAGGATGTAATAATAACTATTAATGGTACAATAGCTAATTTTTATGCTAGATATGCTCTAAAAAATTATGAAAATATTACTTCATATACTATTTCATTACCTTTTGCCATGAAACCTTGGAATATCAATCTCACGATAAAAGGAGAACCAATAACATACTATTGGCTAAAAACAAGAATAGATTTGGAACCTGAAATATTTGATGCTATAGGTTTTAAGGTAGGTATTCAACTAAATGAAAAATTGAATGTTGAAGTAACTTATAACAGAAATTATGAAACTTTTTGGGAAAATGGGACTGAACACGGATTGTATCGCTATATTGTTGGTTCTACCAGAAGTTGGGGAGAACCATTAGATTTTGCTCATTTTGAATTGTGGAAACAAAATAATTCATCGAAAACCCTTTTAGAATCCCGTGATTACACTAATTGGATGCCTTCAGAGACATTCCTCTATTTTGTTTTTAATTTATAGTTTCTAAGAATTATATTTCCTTATTTGTGCTAAATGTCAAAAGAACAAATGTTATTAATAGTTAAAACCATCAAATAGTATGGACCAAAAAGGATTTCCATACTGGAGAACAGCTCTTACTAGTTTTGGCTATTTTACAAATAATTTAACATGGTCTGTTTATAATCTCTATGTACCAAGCTTTTTAGCAAAAAATTTTGCGGAAATTTTTGGTGAAGATGCGAAAGTAATCTATACTTTAGTCGCATTAGTTATGATTTTAGATAATGTAGCTTCAATAATTATACAACCCGCAATTGGTCATAAGTCAGATCAAACATGGATTCCTAAACTAGGTCGACGAATGCCTTTTATCATAGTAGGTATTCCGTTAGCAGCATTCTTTTTTGGGCTCATTGGATCATTTAAAACGACTTTATGGGTATTGATTGTTGCTATATGTGGATTTAATATATCTATGGCATTCTATAAATCCCCTGTAATGAGTTTAATTCCAGATACCCTTCCAAGAGAATACCGTAGTCAAGGTTCAGGAGTATTAAATGTCATTGGTGGAGTAGCAAGTATAACAGGTTTAGTCGTTGTTACAAGTTTAATAGATACACAATTTTCTTTCTGGGCATGTTCTATAATAATGATAATCTGTTTAATTATTCTGGTTTTTAGTGTAAGAGAACAAAAAGATGTTGATATTGAGAAAAGTGATGAAAGGATCAATTTATTTAAAGCTATTCGAAACACTTTCAGAGAAGGTGATAAAACACTAATTATAATGTTATTCTCGATATTTGCCCATACAGCAGGTTATACTGTTGTTGAAACATTTATCAAACCATTTACTGAAAAGGTATTACATTTTCCCGATAAAACAGCGGGATATATTCTGGCAGTATTTGTTGGAATATCAATAGTATTAGCTATTCCTGCGGGATTAATAGGTCAAAAAGTTGGTGCATTAAATGCTTGTTTGATGGGAATAATTGGTTTTATAATTGCATTGGTTCCTTTTGCAGTTATAAGCCTAACTTCACCAAGTATTCTTGCGAATATTTTAACATTGAATCTCTATCCTGTTGCGACATTTAAGTTTACTACAATTATTTATGGATTATTGGTGGGACTGCTTTCTTTTAGTTGGTTGGTTCTTTCAATTAATTCAATAGTGGTAATCTGGAATATGGCTCCTAAAAGAAAAACAGCAACATATACAAGTTATTTCTATATTTTCATTCATTTAGCTGCAGTAATAAGTCCTTTAATTGCAGGAGGTTTATTTGATCTATTTAGGAACATCGCAAACAAAATGGGTTATGAAGGTAAATCAGGTTTAGAAATAATGTTTGTTTATGTTACATTTTGTTTCATTATCGCTTTAGTTTTAGCTATTTTTGTAAAAGTTTTAAGAACTAAAAATCTTAGGAAGATGCATGATACAGAAGAATACATAGTAAAACGTTTTGAAGATAAAGAATATCCTTTGATGTATTTACCAATGTTATTATTCGGATTTGGTCTACGACAAGAAAAGGCAATATCTGAATTAAGAAAAGCACAAAATCTAGAGCGTAAAAAACTTAGAAAGAAAATTAGAATCATGAAAAAAGAAATTCGAAAACTAAAATCGAAAGACATTACTGATGATTCATTAGATGATTTGATGACTAGAATAAATGAAATAAGAGATCATAAAGAATCTAGCAAAGAACTAAAGAAAGAACACAAAGAACAAAGAAAAGGGTTGCGGGAAGATATAATTAAAGAAAAGATTACTAAGAAAATTACTGAAGAAACTGATAAAACTAAAAAGGAAAAAACCACTAAAGATTTGTAAAGTTTTAAAAAGAAGAATATCTATCTTCTTTTTATTGGTGGATTAATTATATGGTGATTAATGATTATGCAATAATAATTGATCATTTAGTAAAAG